>Ga0214192_1001199_pt1 | contig 14789 bp, 20 predicted proteins | sample TroBogEpilimnion_44_FD_153030 | JGI IMG/M metagenome (GOLD analysis project Ga0214192, IMG submission 153030) | Freshwater microbial communities from Trout Bog Lake, WI - 29JUL2008 epilimnion | ecosystem: Environmental > Aquatic > Freshwater > Lake > Epilimnion/Euphotic zone | place: Trout Bog... | reverse complement strand
TAAGAATAGACTTTTTAATTTCATGTTAATTTTATTTTTATTAATGGATACAAAGGTACGTATTAAAAACGATATTTCCAAATAATAATGTAGAATTTTTTTGAGGGGGAGAAAAGAACAGGGACTCGTGGGAGACTTCAGGACGAACCTAGGCCATATGAACCGTTCACAGTCACTAGGACTGCTACACGAGTTTATTCTTGTAGGGTATTGCAGATTCGAGCTGCAACTTGAACTGGTGTATGAGCACCCTTCAATATACCCTATGTGAGTGGCAAGATTGATTTTATTTTTATGCTACCAGTTACACCACAGGTCTACCTCTATTTTTGACCTGCTGAGATTCGAACTCAGACCTTTTGATTCACAGTCAATTTTTTGTTTGTTTGCTGAACCAATCTTTTTACACTCTGTTTAGGTCAGAGGAACCTTTTGAAATAGTCTACGCAATTCCTCACGTAGACTATCTTGATTACTTACCAGCACCAGTAACGTTGATTGAACCAACAGAACTAGCTCTGGCTCTTTCGATAGATGCAGAACGCTCAGCATCCAATTGTGAATAAAGCTTAGTCACTTGGTCTTCAAGAAACTTGTTCTTTTCAGCCAATACACCAATCTTAGATGCGTTCTCAGCTGCGATAGCCTTGTTCTCAGAGTTCAACAATTTGATGTCGTTCTCGTACTGAGTCTTAAGAGCGTTTGTTGCAACTGCAACTGCTTTCTTAGCTTCAGCTTCAGCGTTAGCCTTGTAATCGCCGAATTCTTTTTGCAAGCTATTCCATTCAGCGTTAGTTACCGCTACCTTGCCATTAGTGTTCAAATAGCCAAGTACCACACGCTCAGCGTTAGCCTTCATGTTCAATTCGAACTCAACTTCAGCTTGACGAGCCTTCTCAGCGTACTGAACATCTAGTTCAGCGATTTGCGCTTCCTTGCTTGCTACCTGAAGAGTGAGGTCTTCTGATTGTGATGTAAGAGTTCTTACGGTTTCTACAGCAGTGTTCAATTCAGATACTGCTTTAGTGATGTGTTGTGCAGCTTGACCTAATACGTATTCAGTCGATGCGCTACCTTTTTTTGTGGTTGTTGTTGTTGTTTTACCAGCCATTTTTTTCTTGTTTATAGAAATTGTTATTGTTCGTTTATATGTTATAAAGATACTAAATAATGATGGAAAAGTCAAGTATTTTTTTAGTATTTTAGCATTTTATTTGATTGATTATCAGCTGCTTATGAAGGCTAACCTACCATGTAAGCTGCGTTTGAAAGCTTAGCAATCTTAGCAAATTCCATTTCGTCTTGAACGTATTCAATGAATTCTTTTTGTTCAAGCTTAACCACCATATTAACATCCCATTCAAACATCTGAATGATTTTATCGTAGTTATCGGAATTGTTTATTGGGCTAACCAAATTAAGGTGTAGCTTTAATTCTCCGTCTTGTGCTTTTTTAGTTAGTTCAGAGAGTTGCTTGATAGCTTCTTCCTTATAAGCTATCACGGCTTTATTATAAGCTTCGATATGAGCCGCTTTGTTTTCTTTAATTTTTTCGATTAATTGAGCCTTGCTGACTTCAATTATTCTATTACCGAACTTCATCATGGGTAAGTGTTTAATAAGTGTTATTTTGTGATTCGAATAGGATTTGAACCTATATCTCAGCTAACGCTGAACTCTGTCTAATTGAGCTACCGAATCATTTTCTATCAAGTTATCTACGCTTACAAGCACCGACTTGAGAACACAAGTTTGCTTAATCATAGTGTGCATCTTGTCAATTGTAGACCCCAGCTAGAGTGTTTAACCCTTGTTCGACCTCAAAAGGTTTCTTACTTATACCATAGAATTGCGATATAAGATTACGGGGATTTCCCAGTCCTTTTAGTATTGGCCCACTCAGCGGTGGCTTTACCTTGATAGTTGTGGCCGAAGATGGAATCGAACCACCAACCTTTCTGTCCGAACATAAGTTCTCGCAAACTGCTCTACCATTGCAGCTATTCGACCTTTTAATCTCGTAGTTTTTAAGGCTCAGGCGATTACATTTCTGCTCACCCCAAGTAACCGTGATTAGTACAAACCTATAAGTTTCTTACTTAGAAGATACTTTTTTTGATGTTTTCAAAATATCTGTTTTCAAGAAGTTATTGCTAACTTCTTTGTTTCTTTTCATACCAGCCAATACACCAGCGAAAGTCATTCTTTCAACACCTAATTTTTCAGCCATCTCAGCGTTGGTCTTTTTGTTACCATACTTAAGAATGTATGATTTGATTTGTTTTGTAGTTTTCATTTTTAGTATTTAAAACTTGTTGTTATTACTGATGCAAAACTACTAGTTATTTTTGAAACTTGCAAGTTTTGTTTAAAAAATATTTAGTCTAAATAAATGTTAAATACCGAAATAGAAAAATCATCAAGCCAATAAGCATTCTCAAGGAAAAAATTAAATGCAACCATATCATCAGCTTCCAGAGCTTCTTCAAGTTTTTTAACCAATAGATTAGCGGCTTTTTGTAGTAGTGTTTTTATCATGGTGCAAAGATACCAAATAATTAAATAACATGCAAGTTAATAACAAAAAAAAAGCTCCATAACGGAGCTTTTGCGGACCTACATTACACCATAAGTCCGTTGAGCATTTATTTAAAATGTAAATTCAGATATTTCATCTTCACTAAATTGTTGTATGTATTGGTTTAGCTTCGTTTCGAAATCATATTCCAACTCCAACAATTCATGTGTTAGTTTTTCCCAATCCTCAAACCCTAGACTATGTTCTTCCAAGTATTTGTCATTCTGAATGGCAAACTCATAAAATGACCAATAAGCAATTTCTATCCTAAGCCCATCTGTTAAGATACACTCAAAATAACTCTCTTCATTTTCCATCGTCATGGGTATGAACGACTTGATTCTTTTTGAATTCATAGTATAAAGCAAGGACCCTGTAGTGACTAGCTACAGGTTTGGTTGTCAACCATCCTTTTAGTGGAGAGCTGGGAAATCGAATCCCACCACAAACCTTGCAAAGGTTCATCGCCAGCCTTGGTACATGGCCCCCCATGACGGTCATGCTTTTTAAAGAGTGCAATATCAATTCGTCTCTATTGGTGCGCACTAGGGTTCGAACCTAGATTCCCCGCTATGCGCGAGAGTTCTGCCGATTAAACTATACGCTCTAACTACACGCTGTCCGACTGCCATCTTTCCTTGTGTAGAATGGCTTTGACTATTCCTTTCAACTGGCAGGTCTACTCATTTTGTCTCACCATTTTTGCGAATACGGAGGGTATTGAACCCTCATTTTTACTGACGTGACAGGCCAGTTCCTACTCCTGTAGGCTCACGCATCCATATAAAATTAAACAGGTCTTCGTCTCTCCTAGCTGGCCCACTAAGCCCGACTCGAACGGGAAATGCTAGCAACCCAATCCAGCTTGCCTTTTCAGGTGTTTAATTTTAGCGCGGAATATGAGGGGTTCGAACCCTCGACCTTCCCCGTGACAGGGGGATATTGTAACCAACTCTACTAATATTCCGTATATCTGTCTTTCCAGATTGTCATTGGTACTGCCAAGGGGAGTTGAACCCCTCTTTAAAGGTTGAAAACCTTTCGTCCTAACCGATAGACGATGGCAGCATTTTATAGAGTTTCTTACCGTATGATAGGTTTGATAAGGGTTTCATTCAGGCTACTCTATTTACCCTGCTGCTGCATCATAGCACTTCATAATGAAGTTACACTTCTACAGATTTTCGTTGGTTTTTGTGTACCAGTCTATCAGCTCCATGTGGTAGGGGGTAGATTCGAACTACCGACATCTAGGGTTTCACTCTAGTACTCTACCACTGAGTTACCCTACCAAGTGTGGTGACAACAGGTGTCGAACCTGTATCTTCCGATTTTCAGTCGGACGCAGAGACCATCTTTGCTATATCACCATTATAAAACAAAAAAGCTTGACCATTTCTGGCCAAGCTTTTTTGTTTTCTAGTTACTTTCAATTTAACTTAAGACAATAGTTGACCACCTAGGCTTTTATCGGCCTCGGCTGCGAATTCAAACGCAAAATCAAATATGTTAGCAAAAGTTCTCATTGTATATGTTTTGTGGGTTACCCCGTTTTTTAATTAAATATCTCTTTGTTTATAAATGTACTGCAAAGGTACTAAACTTTTTTTTATTTGTCAAGCTTTTTGTAGTATTTTTTTAGTTTAAATATCTCCAATAACCATAAACCCATCTAACCCTATTTCCATATGCGTCAAGTATCCAATAACCATCTACCCATACTCTTACTGGAATGAGCATTCTGTATCCACGATAATAACCACCGTAGGGTCTTGGTGCGCAATAGTTATGATAGCCTCCACCATAGCCACCGCCATGATAACCTCCATGGTATCCACCATGATAGCCTCCGCGTTGTGCTGAAGCTGTGAAAAATAATCCTAGAATTAATAGGATAGTAAATAAAATTTTTTTCATAGTTTTTTTTAGATATAAATATACAAAATATATGCCAAAAATACAAGGTGACCAAGGAGAGACTCGAACTCTCACGCCCTTACGAGCACCAGCTTCTTATACTGGCGTGGCTGCCATTACACCACTCGGCCATTTGTGAAATCATGCGCATGATTTCACTTGGTTAGTATAGGACTCGAACCTATACGTCATTACCTAGCTTAACCTAGTCTGGACACCAGTTCCCTCCCATTATAGTTAAACCATTTTTCGGGATAAGACCAGCACGTCTACCAATTACGTCAACTAACCATTGTAGGGAAGAGGGGACTCGAACCCCTACGCTTTGCAGCACGGAGTTCTAAGCTCCGCGTGTCTACCATTCCACCACCTCCCCAAGTTCCTACACTATCGTGGTAGGGAATGAAAATCTACAATGGCCATTATAAATTTTCAGACGGTCAAGGTTTACTGAAGCTTCTACTGCGCAACCCTTCCATAAACACAGCTTGTTGGTCTAGTGGGATAGTGGGACTCGAACCCACACGTCTGTGAAGACAGCGGTTTTTGAGACCTCCCTGTATACCATTTCCAGCATATCCCCATTTAAGACCCGAACTGTGCAGTCTTATGCTAACGTTTACGCGTTAGGCTTTTGGTACTCTGCACTCTTGACATAACGAGTGATTTCCTAGAACACTAGACACCTGTCTAAGGTGGTTTGCAAAGTTGTGACCAAGGTGGGAGTCGAACCCACAAGCTCTTACAAGCGTCAGATTTTGAGTCTGATGCGTCTACCAGTTTCGCCACTCGGCCATAAAACAAATGGGATGCTCACTCATCCAAAGCCTAGCCGACAGAACGTGATTATCTTTCTGTTCTCAGCCACGTTTTATTTCAGAATTCGACCTCTTACTTTTACGTTATACGCTACTGCGTACCGATTCTTACATTTGTTTGTGGGGATAACGGGAGTCGAACCCGTACAGATTTTCAGGTCTACCAGATTTTCTTACTACTATAGTTTTCACTACCAGATTATTGCTGTTTGTAGTCTGGACTATACCTTAACCATATCATTACTGACTTAGGTTTTCCGTGTCTAGTCTCTACACCTTCTTCATTAGAGAAGCTTGGCTCGGTATTCCCAGTTTAAAGGGTTCACCGAATTTACGGAATTCTACTCAGAAGCTTTAGCTTCTGGCACTCATATTTTTTGCTCGATAGTTATCAGTTAAAGCATGACAATTCGGACACAATAATTCTAGGTTTTCAATCCTATTATCAAATTTATCACCATTAACATGATGTAGCTCCAACGGTGTCTTAACTCCAAGCCATTCAGTATTATTACATTTTTCGCATTTGTGCTCTTTATATCCAAGTTTCAATAATTGATTTTTTAATACATAACTTGATAATGGAGCACCACTACTATACGATGAATCTTTAATTAGCTTCCAAGAGATGTCTTTTTCTTTAGACCAAGTTTTACCTTTATTCCAAACTTGTCCATGAAAATGAGAAGTATCAATCTCAAAGTTTTTAATCTTAACCTTAATGTTTTGGTAATTTCCACCAGCTTCTTTAAGACCAAGTTTTTTTAACACTTGTCTTATTGAATTTGATTCTTTTACTATCTTTTCTAAATTTTCTTTTGTGTATTTATGATTCATATTAATAAATATGAGCAGAACACAAAAAAGATTTAAGTCTGACGCGTCTACCAGTTTCGCCATATCCCCATAATTCAAAGAACAATACAAAGGTACTAGTATTTTTTCAAATTTCCAAGTATCTGTTTATTTTTTTTGTGCTCCTACGTGGAATCGAACCACGTCAACTTGGATGTAAACCAAGCGTACCACCATTATACGCTAGGAGCAGTTGTGATAGCAATAGGAGTCGAACCTATCATCAAACCCCTAAGTGGGGCTGCTTTCTCCCCTTCAAGTTCCGAAGGAGCTTTACCGCTAAGCTATGCTATCTGTTGAAGCGGTGGGACTCGAACCCACGATAGCTGCCTTGTAAGGACAGTGCTTTTGCCGCTAAGCTACGCTTCAATTTTTGAGTCCCCAATCAGACTTGAACTGATGTTTAAGGTTTTGCAGACCTTCGCCTAACCACTCGGCCACAGGGACGTTTATAAATAAAAAAGCCCATCTTTTTTATTAGATGGGCTTACGTTTCAGCTTAGATACCTTTATCAACTGACATAGCCCATCCTATTCACTAGGAGCAAACATAACACAAGGACCAATTGTAAAGATAGAGTTTTCATTTTTTTATTTTGTGGGTTACCCCTTTTTTAATTAAATATCTCGTTGTTTATAAATATACTGCAAAGGTACTAATTATTTTTTATTTTGTCAAGCTTTTAGATTAATATTTTACGTTTAACATTAGATACCATTTTTCTAATCTCTTCTTCATTGTATTTTCTAGCTATTGGTGTAAATCTTAAATCCAAACTACCTCCAACACTTAAATCACTTGGTAGTGATTGTATTGGTGTATATCTTAAATCCAAACTACCTCCAACACTTAAATCACTTGGTAGTGATTGTATTGGTGTAAATCTTAAATCCAAACTACCTCCAACACTTAAATTATTTGGTAGTGATTGTATCGGTGTCTTTGTTAACCATAAATTACCTCCAACACTTAAATTATCTGGAAGTGATTGTATTGGTGTGTTATTTAAATATAAATTACCTCTACTTCCGTCCTTGATGTATTGTTGGATTTTCTTTTGAAGGGCTATAATATGATTTTTAGAACGTTCTTCTTTAGAACGTCTAGGGATAAGAATATTTCCCCCCTCTAATAATATGTCAAGCAATTTAATCATATAAAAATATAACGTTTAACATTAGGTACCATTTTTCTAATCTCTTCTTCATCGTATTTTATAGCTATTGGCGTGTTACTTAAAGCCAAACTATCTCCAACAGTTAAATTATCTGGTAGTGATTGTATTTTCGTATTACTTAAATCCAAACTACCTCCAACCTTTAAATTATCTGGTAAGGTTTTTATTTGTGTGTAATTTAACTCCAAACTACCTCCAACGGTTAAATTATCTGGAAGTGATTGTATTGGTGTCTTTGTTAGATACAAACCATTTCCAACCTTTAAATTATTTGGTAGTGATTGTATTTTTGTGTAATATAAATTCAAATTACCTCCAACAGTTAAATTATCTGGAAGGGATTGTATCGGTGTATTAGTCAATTCTAAATCACCTTCAACACTTAAATTATTTGGTAGTGATTTTATTTGTGTGTTACCTAAATATAAATTACCTCCAACACTTAAATTATCTGGAAGTGATTGTATTGGTGTGTTCCATAAATCCAAACTACCTCCAACCTTTAAATTATCTGGTAAGGATTCTATTGGTGCATTTCTTAAATTCAAATCTCCTTTACTACCATCCTTGATGTATTGTTGAATTTTCTTTTGGATAACTATAATATGGTTCTTAGAACGTTCTTCTTTAGAACGTCTAGGGATAAGAATATTTTCATCTTCCAATAATATGTCAAGCAGTTTAATCATATTCCTATTATGCTTCTATATTTTTTTATATCTGAAGAACTCATTTGCTTGTCAAGACCATCATATCCATCTATTTGGCCATCTTCTAATACAGCTAATGCAACTACTTCTAATCTTTCCCATCTATCTGGAAATTCCTCTTTTAATTTTTCTAATATGTTATCAGATTTTACTCTTATATAATAGAAAGTTACATTATTTTTATAGTAATAATCATTAAAATGGTCAGGAGCTTTATATGTAGTACACCATGCTGAGTCTTTTCCTCCATCTCCACAATATCTAAAAGCAAACTTAGTTAAACCTAATTTTCTAGACGCTTCGTGTGTATGAGGACACATTATTAGGATGTTTGAATTATCTATTATAGTTTCATAATCATTTTCCAAGTCTTTTACCGATACCCCTTCGCCTCTTTTATTTATTTCTCCTACTTCATTTTCAAGGTCTGAAAATGATTTAAAATTATTAATATCTTTAGTCTTGGTTTTTCCTTTTTCTAAAAATGTATTGAACTCTTCTATTTTATTTCTAAGCGCATCCTTGTCTGGTTTATCCTGTAACCATATTTTTGCCATCCAACCTACATATTTTTTTGTTTTAGATGGGTCAAACTTTACCAACATATTAAAATCTTCCTCGGATAATTTTCCCTGTTCAACATATTTTTTAGCCAGTTTTACATTTTCAAAAACCAAAATTTTGGTCTTTGAAATGCTTTCATAGTGGTATAAATGTTTTTTTACCTGCTCACGAATTAATTTTATTGAAATTGTGTTTTTTTTCATTTTATTATTTTGTAATACGTTTATTTATCTTATAAATATCTAAAAAACTGATAAAATTTTTTAGTTTTATGAAGTTTTTTAGTATTTATAGTAAAATAATTATGCTGATACTTGAAGTTTATAAATCGCTAATAACAGAAGCTCATATTGATTCATGTGTAAAAGACTTTGGATACCAACTATTTGGGCATGAATTAGGTGGTGATGAAAAGAATACACCTATAGAAAATGCTTATGTTAAAAGCATCGAAGACTTCAGTAAAACCATGTACGGTAAAAATATAAACCCTAAGTTTGTTTCTGCTATGGAAAAATTGAAGGGTTGTATGAAAGAATACCCAGAAGTTCTTATTCCAGAAAAAACAAAGGTTTATAGAGGATTAACCATACCTGTAAAATACTTCATAGATAATAAACAACCTATAAGTCTAAATAAGACATTCCCTTTTACCTATACACCAATGACCAAGATTGAGAGTTGGTCCCCAGACTATGAAGCCGCTTCTTTATTTGGAAAACACGATGAATTTAATGAATTGGCCAAGAGTATTGATGTCAAGAATTATGCTACACCAGAACAAAGAAAAGAGCTATTAAATCGTATCATATCTGAAGGTATCAAGGTTGCTATTGTTATAGAATATGAAACAAACCCTCAAGAATTTATGTTTAAGTCAAAATACTTTAGACTAATCTCCAATGTTTATTATGAAGATGAAATTCTTAGGATAAGCGATAAAACCATTAAGGTTATTGCTAAGTTTAATGATTCACCAGATATATTTAGCTTTAAGGGTATGCAACTTTTGAAATTGATAAACCAAGCAATTCTTGACTAATATAAATTAATTCGTTAGAATTAATTTATGGGTTATGTATATCTCTTATTGGAAACGGATAAAGACGGAAATGAACGTCATAAGATTGGTTTTACCAAGAATCACCCTGAAAAACGCGTGAAGCAACTTAAAACAGGTAATTCAAATATAATCAGCTTACTTAACTTCTACCAAAGTACGAACTATAAACGCATAGAACACTGGCTTCACGGTGACTTCGCAAATCAAAAAACCCAAGCCGACAACGAATGGTTTATACTAACCAACGAAGACGTAATTGGGTTTATTGATAAGTGTAAAAAGATTGATGAAACAATTACTTTGTTGCTCGAACACAATCCTTTTTATCGATAAAGAGTTCTTTATAGGTCTTCAAGAATTCTCTTTTGGCTTTTGCACGACTCCAGACTTCAAATTCCTTATTGTTTGTTTCAACTAGGTTCTTCCATTCAAGGTCAAGCATTCTACGGTCAATTCTTTTTACCTTATCAGACATCGGCCATTCAAAACCAAATTTGGTTGCTATCACAGTCATTAGCTTGTCTTCAAGCAATCTGTATTCTGGTAGGATATGCTTGATTGGTGTTGGAACATCCCATAGATATCCTTCGCTACCATCATGCATCAATGCGGCTTTCTTGTCTTTTTTTGTTTTGGCCATACGAGATGCCAATACCGAGTGTTGAGCTACGGTATAGTGTCTGTTTAGGTGCCCACCAAATCTTGGGATACTTGAAAGCGCATGAGCGATATCTTGTATTAGTAGTGTGTTAGGGTCAGTGTCTGTCACACTAACAAGGTTGCCAGAATTAGTGCGAATCGTGCCTTTGGCATCGTAGTTGATTTTTTGTTTCATATTTGTATAAGATTTGTAGGTGTCATGTAGATGTCAAAATCGCTGTAGATGTGTTCTGGGGTATTTTCTATGATGTAGTCTTCATAAGTTTCATCTTTGAAGATTTTACCTATGATATCTTTGAATCCAGTCATCGCATCACCCAACTCCTTGCCTTGTAGACCATATCTTCGCATTACTTCACCACCATTGAATTTGGCTTTGATATATTTAGCTTTGCTATGTTCATATTCTAATCGTTTAACTTCTAATATTAAATTTGATTCTGAAAAAAAATCATTAATATATTTAAAATCAAAGGTTGTTAAATCAATTTTTTTTTCGTGTTTTTCATCAGCAACATTAGCATCCATCCATTCCAAGAATGACATGTATGACTTGCGTTTCAAGTTACGGTCACGGTTAATCTTGTTCAACTTATCCAATTGAAAATCCTTCCAATTAAAAAATTTAGATTCAGCAATATATTTGAAAATATCTTCCAATTCATTAAACCCTTCAAGATATCTTTCATAAGACAATCCAAGAAATTCAAAAATTTTATTATAATCTTTAGATAGAATTACTCTACCAAGTTTATCATCCTTATGATAAAGGTCTAAAAATAACCCTTCTTGACCGTATTTTATCTTATAGTTAATCTTCATATTATCTAATTTTTATATTTCCAAATAAAACCACACGCAGTTTTTGTCAATCCACGACAACAATTTCGACAGTTAATACCTAATTCACGATAAACTATCATTGTTGATTCCCATTCTTTTAATAGTTTACCATCTAAATCAAATTGTAACACTATTTTTTTATTAGCCTTAGCGGATATCGTTTTTTTAGTTTCTTCATTATGTTTTTTACCAAAAAAGGGGTTGTCGTTTCCAACTCTGGAAACACCATACATACCATTATTTTTACCTTTAGATAGGTCTGAACGTTTTACTAGCCAATCATCCTTCTTTTTTTCTATTTCTTTTTTGGTCAACCCTTGCTCTTTCCAAGCATCTTCAAATGTTTTACCAAACATTGGATTTTTATCACCGCTGACATCTATATGGTTTAAAGACATTTTAATTTTTGTTTCATCAGTGTGTTTATTATTTTCCATTGGACTTATTTCACCACCAACTAAAATATTATAACCAATATTTGTTTCTCTGGATTTTAATTTTTCAATCCAATAAATTTCCTTTTTATTTAGTTCATCAATTGTTTTACATGTTTCTAAAATTTCTTTGATAAAATTTTTTTTACCATATTTTTTAATCGCTAATTTTAATAATTTTCCACCACCTATATAATTTTTATTATTTTTAGAATCCTTACCAATGTATATTTTACCATTAGTAAGATTTGTTGTTTTATATATAACCATAATATTGTTTATATATAAATATACGGTTTGGTCAAGAAGGACTATGTTACGATAAATTAAATTTCATCTGTATCTATTTCACTTGAAAAGCCTTGTGCTATTCTACCCACAAAATTTCCGAGGTCATTGTAGTTTAAATAATTATAATTACTATCGAAATGTTCTGATGAACAAGTTATGAAATCTATTTGTATTTTTTTATAATCAAAACTCCAGCAATTTCCATTGTGAAAAATTTCATTTGGTTTAAAATTTTTAACAATAAATTCTCTCATGTTTTCACTGAAATTATCCGTGCATATAAGGATATCTATGTCACCAAATGTTTTTTTATTCTTATAAAAAAGCGGAATAATCACTTTATTAAAAGTTTTATTTAAAATATCAATAATTTCGTTTGAAACTTTGTCGAAAGTTTTTCTATCGCACCGTATTGTTTCTACAGTTTTTAATGCTTTACCACCCATTTTATGTGTTTATATAATAATAATATTTTTTCTGATTAATATTCAACAATCTCATTATTTCACGTATTGTTTTGTTTTCAACAAATCTTAAATGTTTTAATTTGTTTATTTCTTCTTGTGTTAAGGGTTTAAATGAGTGATGCTCTTCTCCAAATTTTGCCACATAACTTTCTTTAAGTTTTTGTTTATGTTCGTCACTTTTTTTGTAGTTATAACCTTTTATTTTAACACCATTTTCATTAAGTAATCGTCTAATAACATTAAATGAAATGTTGTATTTAATTTTAAGACCCCTTATTGAAAACCCATTATTATAGTCATCACACATACCTGTAATTACCTCAACGCTAATATCTTTTTTATTCGTTGGGGGCTTACGTTTAGGTTTTATTCCATTTTCAATTAGTGTTCGTTTAACTTTATTTTCATTCAACCCTAATTTATCACCAATATGCTTTAAATAATGGCCCTCATTATACAATTGAATTATTTTTTTTATAACCTTTTTAGTTAAAGTTTTATAATTAATTGGTGGCTTTGCATCAGTAACTATATTTGTTAAACATCCAGACTTGTCACATCTTCTACCAATCAACTTAATTAACTCACTTTCAATTTTATACGCCTCTGATTCCTCAATATCAGCAACAACTTTAGTTATAATTGGAAGTAGATTTTTGGCTTTAATTTTTTCAATAGTTCTAAATTTAAACAAATTTTCTGTATCCTGTTCATTTTCGGTTAAATGTTTTAAATACCTGTTATTAATACCTTTACCAACATAAAATGGTTCATAATCAAACTTATATTCACCATAAATAAATTCACCTTTTTTTCTTGGGTCTAAATAAACATAGACATAATATTTTTTTTCCATAATAATAAATATCATGAAAATCAGTAAAAGTCAAGTATTATTTAAAGTTGCTAAAATCATTTCTTTTTAATTACAAATTCAACTTTCATATCAGTTATTACTAGCATCTTTTACCTTTTAATAATTCTAATACGTCAATATCGGTTTATTTATAATGCTTTTCAAATCTTTCTAAATCTTCCTTACTTAGATTATCACCTTGCCAATCTAAGATACCTAATTTATCATCTATCTCCCATTGTTCTCTAGGTGATAATTTAAAATAATTAGAAGGTCGCTCAAAAGATTTTTCAAACATTTTTTTATGTTATACGGCAAAGGTACGTAAATAATTTTAAAAATCCAAACTTATTTACAAAAACCTTTTTGAATAAGTCCGTGAATATACTTCGAATGAAATAAATTCTTATCGTTAACAGCACCTATGGTCATGTGAACCCCCCAGAAAGGCTTTCCAAGACCCAATTCAGCCCTTATCCCTAATAGGTCTTTTCGACTTTCTTCGGCCACCCTAAGCCACCAGTACTTCGAATCTGTCATTGGGCTTATTTCAAGCGTTATAGGGACAACCTTATTATCCCACTTAGCCTTGACCTTATCCCATGTAGTATTTGCCTCAGATAGGCTTAATTTTCCATTTTGGGTGATGTCTCTTAGGCTATCGTTAATAAATGAAATATGCGCACCTCTTATTGGGCGTACAAGTTCTAGGTTATAGCGTTTTTTGATGAACCAAGCATAGTATTCTGAAACATCGCCATCAAAGTATACCATAGCGATTTTTTTCCATGAAGCTTGTTCACGGTGCTTCTTGGTCTTATCCTCTGGTTCAAAACCAATCTTACCATATAGTGTTATTCTATCAGTCATTACGCAAAGGTACAAAAAGTTTTTTAAAAAACCTAGGCTAGTCTTAAAGGTTTTAAAAATTCTCTTAGAAAGGCATTTTTTTCGCCGCCTATCTTCTCCAGCCAATTCTTGTAGTTTTCGGCATTCCTAGCTTCTAGTTCGTCCAGCATTTTTTGACTTGGTTTTTTAACCTGCCAAGAAATAGACTCTGGTAAAAAGTCTGGGTATAGTGTTCTATTGAACACCCTTTCATCTACCAGAAAAACTACAGCTGTAAGCTGGTCACCCAAGTCTGGTTCGGAAAAAAATTCAGTCAAAATACCAGCATTTATTAGGTCTTCATGATACTTGTTAAGGGTCCCAAGTCTATCTGGTGATGAATTTGTAGTACCACCATTTAGTATGATAAATGTCTTATCAAACCTAGCCCATTTATTATATCTTTTTTCGTCTTCTTCGTGACCTCTTATCTTCTGAGCATACTCAACAACGGCATGTCCAAATTGAATACCTTGTTGAATAGGACTTATATTATAAGGGACCAAGCCATACATACGATATTCAAGATAATCTGGTGTTTTGCGTGGTTGTGAATTAGGCTTAACCTTACACTTAGATAGCGCGGACAAAAAATCCTCTTTATTTATCTTTTCTCTGAAGTAATTCTTCTCCCATGTATTTGGGTCTTGTCCATCTCCAAAAGGCC
>Ga0214192_1001197_pt1 | contig 14798 bp, 25 predicted proteins | sample TroBogEpilimnion_44_FD_153030 | JGI IMG/M metagenome (GOLD analysis project Ga0214192, IMG submission 153030) | Freshwater microbial communities from Trout Bog Lake, WI - 29JUL2008 epilimnion | ecosystem: Environmental > Aquatic > Freshwater > Lake > Epilimnion/Euphotic zone | place: Trout Bog... | reverse complement strand
TATTTGGGCTTTTGATGGCACAAACTATCAAAACCTTGGAAACCAAAAAATAAAAGATTATTTTTATGCCAACTTGAACCCTCTTTACACAAATAGAGTTCATTTAGTTAACAATACGCATAAATTTCAAATAGAGATTTACTATCCAGATCTAACGTCTACTGGATACTGCAATAAGATGATTTCCTACAGATACGATCTAAAAGTATGGAATCCTCCTAAAACAATCAATAATTCAGCAATGGCAGTAGAAGCTCCTGTTTTTAACGGAACTAGCTTTAACCTAGCCAACAGATGTACTGTATACGCCCCCAATACAGGCTCAGGAGGCCAACAGCTTGTTCAGACAGGTCAAGGCACATCTTTCTCAGGAAACGCCATAAATTGCCTTTTTGAGCGTACAAATATGACCTTATTAGACGAAGAGGGTAATCCAATTACTTTTCCTCATAAGCTTTACGTTCATAGGCTTTTCCCAGAGATTTCAACAACTACTCCTTCTAATAATCCTAATATATTTATTACATTGGGAGGGGCTAACTCTACGGCTCAAACTCCTGTTTATGGAGATACCGAGCAAGTCCATATAGTTACAAACGATCCTTGGGTGACAACCACTCAGAATGATGTAAGAACTGTAGCGTTAAAGTTTGGCTCAAATGATGCAACAAACACATGGAATTTGACTGCTATGACCTTCTTATCAACTATTGTTGAGGATGCGTTCTAATGTCTTATTTTGTAAATCCCAATGCTTCCATAAGTGATATTACAGGGGCTCTCAATTATGCACTTGCAAATCTGGGTGGAAGCGTAAGTTCTAATTTGGCATCTGGACAAATTACTTCTGGTGGGAATACGATTGGTTATCTATATCAATATATGGATGTTGCATTTGCTACGTCATATGATGGTGTTACAAACTTCAGTACAACCTCATACACTAATGCAACTTACTTTGGTTTAAGAAACGCATCAACAACCACAGTATCCACTAATCCTGCTGATTACGTTTGGTATCAAGTAGCAGGTGGATTTGGAACTACTAAATACCTTTGGTATAACGTAACTGGCGGTAGAAATATACAGTTTTCAGTTCAAACAACTGCTCCTGCGGGATATTACGTTAAATGGACAACAGATCCTATTAACCTGGATATTATTACTTCTACACTATCGGTTAACGCTAATTTAGCAATTATTTACCAATGGACAAGTGGAAGTGCTCCTGCACGGCCAACAGTCACATCTACATATACTTGGGCAACAAATACATTTACCCCTATTCCATCAGGATGGTCTTCTAGTTTACCAAGCAATACTACGCCAGGTGCTGTTCTTTGGGAAATTCAAGTCCCAATTTCTGCAAACGTAACTGTTCCTACAAGCTTAGTTGATTGGACAAACACAAGTTACCCAATAGTTGCTACTTCTGCAAACGGAGCTACAGGAGCTACAGGCGCAAACGGAGCAAATGGTTTAAATGCCATATACGCTTATTTGGTTCAAAACCAAAGCTTATCACCTCCTACTTTTACTTCAACTACTACTGGTGCTACAGCTCCTTCAGGATGGTCGTTAACGCCTCCTACTGGTACATATATTGGTCAAGTATTTTGGTATATTTTTGGTCAATACAACTCAAGTACTATTACGATTAATGGTGTAGCTCCAAACACTACATCATGGACAGGACCTACTGCCGCATCAATATTTCAAGATATTGAATCGGACAATTGGAATGGATCTGTCCCTCCCACTTATGGAACCCCAAGTACATATGGATCTACTGGGTATTACATATCTAGGAATACTGGAGACGTTTACTTTAACAACGGTATTTTTAGAGGTAATCTTCAAACAGGATCAAGCCCTGCGGTAAGTGGAAGTGGAACTACGACCACTATGACTGGTCAAGGTGGGGTAATTAATACTAATGGAAGTTTTGCTTTAGGTAACTCTACTGCAAATATTGTTTCCGATGGATCTGGTGTTTACTTAAATGGATTTGTTATTGCGGCTAACAACAATTCATCAAGTATTTCAATACCTTTTTATCCTTCATATGCAACTCTTATTCCATCGTCAAAATTTGTTGTTACAAAATTATCAAATGTAGTTATTGGACTAAATGCAACTTTGGTGTGCGAAAGTGAAAGTGCAACAGTATCTCCTTATGCGGTATTTGCTGAAATATCTATTGTTTTATACAATACTAATACTAATGTTTACACAACATTGCAAAATTTTTATGCTTCATCCGCTTTATATAAAGTAACAAGCTCAAATCCTATTTTTACACAAGCAGATTTTCCTTTATCTTTTCATAATATATACAACGCTAACACAACGCAATTGGCAGTTGGAACATATATTTTGTATGCTCAAGGTTTGCAAATGACTTTTTATGATTCAAGTGGAAATGTGGTGTCAGCAGGTGGAACAGGGTCAGGAATGGCATTATCTCAAGCCAACGCTTATTGGTATCAAATAGGATAAATTATGGGTCAAGCATCAAATGTCAGTCAAGGTGTTCAAGCCAATCAATCAGGCAAAGGACAGTCTGGCGGAGGCCAAGCTCCTGTTTCTGGGTTTAATGGTCCAGTAGGAACCATGATGAATGGTGCAAACAATTTTGCATCAAATTACACCCCTCAACAACCTTCTGCTCAACCTTCAGGGAAAGGCCAATCTGGAGGCCAAAATCAATTAATGGCTGTACAACCCCCTGGTCAGGCGCAAAACACAGTTACTTCTGGACAACCTATAATGGGGCAACCTAATCAGTATATGAATACTATAGGACAAAATAATCAACCGTTCTCCTATGCACAACCTCAGTCTGGCGGCAAATCAGGAGCAAGTTCAGGAATAGGATCGCCTCATAGCGGTGGAAAGGGTAAAGGTTAACTATCATGGGTGGTGGTAAGTCATCTGGTAATCAATCAAGTCAGGCTCAATTAACGCCTGAACAAATACAAACAATTAACTTGCAGAATCAATTTCTGCAAAGTTATTTACCTACATTAACCCAAGCGGCTACAGGCGCAGGAAATGTATACAACCAGGTACAAGGTAATACTGCGGGTCAAGCAGGGGCTACTCAAAATGTTGCAAACATTGCAGGATCACAACAACTTGGTACTGGTAGTCAAGCCCTTAATTCAGGTGTATCAGGCTTAGAAAGCCTTTTTAGCCCACAGTACGAGCAACAACAAGTTCAAGGTGCTTTGGCTCCTTCAGAGTTTGCTGCTCAACAGGCTAACGTAGGAATGAACGCAGGATTTGCGGGGGCAGGTGAGCAAGGATCTTCTAGAGAAGCTTTGGCTAATCAAACTTCACAAGCCTTGCAACAACAAATGTTGGGATCTACTGCGGCTAATGTTGAGTCTGGAATTACTGCGGGTAGAGCATCAGCGGCTAATTCTTTAGGCCAAATTGGAACTTCTAACCTTGGTTCTGCTACTGGAACATTTGGTCAAGGGTTGTCTGCGACATCAGCACCTGAATCTTTGTATAACCAATACGCAAGCACTATTTTTGGAGCACCTCAACAAACTCCCAATTACTCTGGTACTCAAGGCCAAACTCAATCTGGATCTGGCAAAAACTCTGGAATTAACTTAAGCGATATTAGGCTTAAAAGGTTTGTTCACGTTCTTGATTACGGTCTTGCAGAAGTTAAAAAGCTTATTCCTGTATCTTGGCTCTGGAAAGATATTCAAGCTCACGGGGATAGAAAAGAGATTGGCTTTATAGCTCAAGACGTAGAAGCCATAATCCCTGAAGTTGTAAGCAAGAAAGATGGTTATCTAGGAATAGATTATCCAAGGTTAACCGCAGTATTGGTTAACGCCATCAAACAACAACAAGCTCAAATTGATGATTTAGCTAGAAAAGTTGAGGAATTAAAGCATGAACTTCCTGCCTAATCCTAGTGCAAATTACACGCAATATGATTCTCTTGGTAGTGGAGGAGTAGGATCTGTTGCTGCTTTGTGGGCTTTAAACCAATCTGGTTTACTGAGTCAAGAGCAAATGAACAATATGTTATCTGGCAATAAGAATATGTCTGGTAATATGTTAAATAAATATTTGAATACACCGTCTGGTAGCGCAGTTCCAAAGACTACATCACCTGTTGCACCTGGAACATCTTCTGTTGCACCTCAAGCACAAGATAATTCAACACAAGTTGCAGAATTAGATCCAAGCATCATTGATCAATCATTGCCTAATTTTGCTAATGCAATTGGAGGAGCTATGGGCGCAGGTGAATCAAGCGCAATAGGTGACAGTTTAGCGGCTTTTGCATAGGAAATAAAATGTCAACAGAAACAGAACTTATTGCTCAAGATCCTGCTAACAGAGCTATTGCCAAATTAGAAAGCGGTGGAGACACTACTGCTAAGAATCCCAATTCAACTGCAACTGGAAAATATCAATTTGTAAGATCTACTTTTGAAGGCATTAAACAAAACAATCCTAATCTTCCTAGTTTGAGTTTTGAAGAGTTCCAAAAGAATCCAGATGCTCAAGAGTTATATCAAAAAGCTTTACTAGATGAAAACACTAAATCTCTACAAAAGCATGGCTTGGATATTACTCCAACAAATCAATACATAATGCACTGGGCAGGAGCTCCAAAAGGATCTGCCCTATTACAAGCTAAAGATGAAGACCAATTAGGAAACCACTTAGCTCCAAAAGTATTGGCAGATAATAAACTTGATCCCAATATGTCAGTTGGTGATTTCAAAAGAAATATCGATGAAAGAATGACAAAAGCTTTATTGCCTAAAGTTTTGGATAAAGCAAATCAAAATGTTGTTGCATTAAAAACGAATCAAACCGCAGCAGGTCAACCTGAGTTACTTGGTCAACAAAGACTTGACCAAATGCGGAAAGAAAACAATATCAATCCTCCAGTTAACCCTCCTTCAGAAGTTTTGCCTGAGCATGAGGCTCAACTAAAAGCTATTGATAACGGAGTAAATGCAGTCAAGACTGCGCCTCAAACTGGCGAACACAATATCATTGCAGCGGATCATTTGCAACAAGGCGTACAAGAGTTTGGCCCAAGATGGGGTATGGCTTTTGCTCAAGCTTTGTTTGGTGACAAACAGGGTGCTTTAAATTCAATTACTGGCGGTGCTTTGTCTGCTCCTGTTATTGCTGAAGCATTAGTTCCCAATGCAGAAGGTACAGGTACTATGCCTAAACAAGTATTGGTTAATAAAAACGCAAGAGGAGATCTTTGGTATACAGATCCTGGAACGAGACAAAGATTGCCTGATTCAATACAAATTACATCTTTATCCCCAGAAGGTGCTATTGGTACAACTGCGGCTAGAGATCAGGCAAAGATTAATTTAAATTCATTAAATCCTAAGGATTCAACTCTTCAATCTGCACTTAAAATTGCAGCTAGTAATAATATTGCAGATAGAGCTACAGATTTACCTTCTGAAGGTATATTAATTAATAATATTACAGAAAGAACAAAGCAATATGCTCCTGCCTTAGATAATGCTTTAAAGAATCCACAAACACAAGCTTTGATTAAAGGATTGGCGTTGGCTAAAGGTGGCCCAGAGCTTGAAAAACAAATTCAAAACATTGCAACATTAGCTGGATTGCCTCAAGACCAAATTGGTGGCTTTACACAATATTTAAAAGATATTGCAAATATATCCCAAAGAGATTCTGAAGCTACTGGTAAACACGCACCTGGGGCAGGTACTGCGGGTATACCTGATTTGAAAGGTGGGGCAAAAGGAATTAGGCATTGGTTAGCGGAAAGAGAAGCTAGTCATCAAACTCAATCATTGTGGAATAATATTTACAATGAAAATGCTAAAACCATGACCCATGCTCAAATAATTAACCAATTCAAAGAATCTCCTGAATTTGAGGGGATACAAAATTACAGAAAGTTCTATCACGCTAAAGTTGATGGTAAAACGCCAGATTTACCAGACGGAGCTCCAGTAATGAATTATAAAAACGGTCAAATGACTTTGCAAAGATATAACGCAAAGACAGGAAGGGTTGAATAATGCCAACAGATATAAATGAATTAGAAACTCCTGACCAAGAAAAAATTCGACTTGGAATGGAGAAAAAAAGAAGAGAAGCTGAATCATTAAACAATGAACAGCCTAAAAATTCTGCTCAACCAGTTAAGCCAGAATCTAATTCTTTTGCTGGAATAGGCCCAATTGATTTAAATCCATATCAAACTGATGAGCAAGGAAATGTAAATTGGGCTGAGTCTGCTAAAAGGGCTGTTCCAGAATTAATTGGTAGCTATTTTGCAGCAAAAGGAATTCAAGGAACAGGCGAAGGATTAAAAAGAACTTTAAGTGGTGAGAATAGAGGTTCTAAAGTACAAGATAGACAATTGAAACTTCAAGAAAGTGGAGCTGTTGATCCTGAAACGGCTCAAAGAATGAGGCTTGCAGAAGAACAACATATTGCAAAATTAAGAAGAGATGAGGAATTACATCAGGCAGAATTGCAATCAAAAGGAATAAAGCCAAGCTCAATTAATACAGTTCCTCCTTCATTAGCAGGATCATCTGTTGAGCTTCCAAACACTTCTACTCCAGGTATTCAGACTGCACCAACTGCTACTGGTGAATCAGCTTTAAATATGTTGCCTCCTGTTAATCCTGCAACACCACAAGGATCTATTCCTGGTGCTCCTAATGTTCAAGCAGCTCCTGCTACATTACCTGCCGTTCCTCCCGCAACTCCTGCTCAACAAGTTGTGCAACAAGCTACTGGTACTGCACCTACTACGCCTGTACCTGCTTCAATGCCAATAGGTCAGACAACTCCTAATCCAGTTGAAAGTGGTGAAGGTGTAAGTCCTTTGCATGAGGCAGGATCAGCAGTTGGTGAAACTCCTTTACAGGCCACAACAGAATCTACTGTGCAACCAGAGAAAAAGGTTGTAAAAGGTGCGGCAGTACCAAGAAGAAGCAAACAAGAAACTCAAGTTGCTAATGAAGAAATGCCATTTAATAAATACTACAACCAAGTAGCAAATAGATTGGCGGGTACTGAAAACCTAAGAGAGCATCCTCACATTACAGAACAATTCGATAAAGCGTGGGAAGATGTATTCCACAATGTATTGGGTGGGAAAATGGAAAAGTCTCAAGCAGGAGCTCCCGCAAAAATACATGAAATTGAAAGTCATATAAAAGCAAATTCAGAAAAATATCCTGATTTGGTTAAATATATGAACGAAGCAAAAACATATGGCAAAGGCGGAATACATCCGACTGAAGGCGGAGCTTCTCATTTAGGAGCTATGCTTGGTTTGCTTGGCGCAGGTGGTCTTGGTGCTTATATGATTCATAGATATGGAAAACCATATGAAGAATCTATGGAAAAAGCAAATAAAGCTATGGGAGACACTTCAGGAACTCAAGATTTATTGCAAAAAGCTAATAAAGCAGAAGAGTTAAGCCCTGCTATGCGACAAATATTTATGAAATCTGGCAATCCAAATTACCGTAGAGAGTTAAATGAACAACTTGCTAACGAAAAAGAGCCAGAAAGAATTAAAGAATTAAAACGTGAATTAGAGAAAGCAAAATAATGGAACCTATCACACACGAACAAATCTATGAAAGACTTTTATCTGTAGAGAAAAAAGTTGATAGTATCCATAATGACACCAAAGACATGGTGGATGCCTTTAAAAATGTACAAGGTGCGTTTAAGGTTTTAGGTTGGATAGCAAGTGCTGCCAAGCCAATCATTGCTATAGTTGCTATGGTGACTGCTATTACTACTTACTTCCAAATAGTGAAGAAGTAAGTGGATCCAATTAGCGGTTGCTTGATGGTGCTCTCTGCGGTTAAGCAGGGAGTAGCTATGTACAAGGAATTCAAATCCACAGGCAAAGAAGCTATGGGGGTTATGAATGAAATCTCTAGTGGACTAGGATCATTCTTTGAACACCAAGAAAAAGCTATAGCGGACATTAAAGAAAAAGAAGTAAACCCGCCAAAAGGTAAATCCTTGCAAGCTCAAGCCATTGAGAACATCATGGCTAGAAAGCAGATCCAACAAGCTGAGTACGATTTAAAGCAATCCTTGATATACGACACTCCTGCTGAACTGGGGGATATGTGGAATCAGTTCCAGGCAGAACGTGAAAAGCTTATCAAGGATAAGGCAAAGTTTGAATTGGCTCAAAAAAAAAGGATGAGCGAGAAGCACGAGAAGCTCAGAAAGCAAAGGATGAATTCAATTTCAAGCTTGCTGTTTGTATTGCCGTCTTGGTTTTTTCTCTTACCTGCGTTGGATTGATGTACTACATCAGAATGGATTATTTGGAAGCTTTGCAAGGTGACAAGGCACATATAGAGTTTAAGAGAAAGTTTAAGCCTAACTCTTTAGAAATGGAATGTTATGCAATTTTTACATCGACTGGTTTTCTTCCTACTTATTGCCCTTAGTGGTTGTCAAGATAACCAATACCGTTATTACTGCCAAGACCCAGATCACTTTAGTGCGCCTCAATGTCAGCACCCTCGTTGTGACTTCACCCAAGATTGTCCTGAATACCTTGTAGCCCCCATACTGGAGAAGAAAATTGAAAGAAATCCTATTGCTCCTGCTGACACCCAATCCCAACCAGGAAAGACTGACTGCCGATGAGATAGAAGCCCGTGTGAGGGCTTTTGTTATCGTCATGGTAACGCTGATACTATTCTTTATAGTAGTCACGCTTATCTATAGCGTTATGTTTGTGTCTCAGCCTATAAAGGCTATGGCTCCTATTGACCAAGCTTTTACAAAGATGCTGAACGATATTGTTCTGCTGATTGTGGGTGGTATTGGTGGAGTAATGACTAAGGGGTTAACTAACGAAGCTACTGCTATGATGAACAACGTCAAGGCGGGTACTTCTGCTTATGTTGCTCCTCCAGTTAAAGAAGTTACTTTTGTGGATGGTCCTAATGGTTGGTCACCTCCTCCTGCTCCTACAGGTGGACCAGTATTAGAAGATGCAGAAGAAAGACTGAGAACTGCTCAAGCTAGGGAGAGTGTTAAATGATTAATCCTTGGCAAATACTTGGTGTAATTGGTTTACTTATAGGGAGTTATTTTTATGGACATCATTCAGGTTATCAAGAACGAGTTACTGAAGATCAAATCGAGATTGCAAGACTTAATGACGAAGCTCGTACAAAAGAGCAACAAGTAACGACTAAGTTTGATGAGCTTAACAAACAATTATCAAAGGCTAAAGATGAAATTAAGCAAAAACAATTTTCTATTGATCAGCGTATTGACTCTGGTGAGTTGCAAATCGACTCCCAATGTTCCATACAAGCCTCCTCAAATGCCTCCGTTACCGGCAGAAATTCAGAAAATGGAGCCAAATCTGAACGAGAGATTCTTAAAACTATTAACGCCATCACAACCGAAGGAGACGTCGCAATCACAAAATTAAATGCTTGTATTGATGCTTATAACGCTTTTAAGAATATGCAATAGTATGCAATTCTTGTTTTCTTAAAATATAAGCTGCATGAGCTTCTTCTGGAGAAAGAAAATATCCAATGTGTTTTTTTATGCCATTAACTGTAATATAAGATTCCCATTTTTTATGAGATTTTTTGTAATAAACACATTGAAGATTGGATTTTGAATCTTTTCTTGCTTTAAATTTATTTTGTTGATTTTCTGAATTTGTAACTTCTCTTAAATTTTCAATTCTATTGTCATTACGAATGCCATTTTTATGATCCAACATATTATTAGGCCATTTTCCATAAACATAAAACCAAGCAAGTCTATGAGTTAAATAATTTTTTTCACAAATACTAATGTCTATATAACCATCGTCTTTTTGTTTGCCTGCAATTGTTCCAATTTTTTTGTTTCCTCTTTTAATTTTCCTGGTAAATATTCCGGTATCAGGATTGTAGTTAAAAAGTTTTTTGAGTAGATTAAAATCTAAATTGTTCATGCTGTTGTCCTCCTAAGACAAAGGTTTGAAAAGTGGATTACAGGGTCTGCAAACCCTGTAGTCTGCGATTATTATAACAAAGGTGCTGAAATGATTACTGCTGAACAACTCCGTCAGGTAGGAATTGGGTCTGAGTGGGCTGATCCTTTAAATGAGGCATTTGATCGATACAAGATAAGCACCTTAGAAGAGCAAGCTTGCTTTATGGGACAGTTTTCCTATGAGTGCAATAACTTTAAAAGCTTAGAAGAAAACCTGAACTATAAGCCTGAAACTTTAATGAAGTTATGGTCTAAAAGGTTTCCTACTATGCAGGATGCCCAGGTTTACGCCCATCAGCCAGAGAAGATAGCAAACCATATTTACTCTAATCGCATGGGAAATAGAGATGAGGCTTCTGGAGATGGATGGAGGTTTAGAGGATCTGCTATATGTCAGTTAACAGGACATGACAACTTTTACCATGCAGGTAAAGATTTAGGGATTGACCTGGTTATGAACCCTGACCTAGCTAGAACACCTAAATGGGCAGCACCTATTGGGGGATGGTTTTGGTCTACGCATGGATGTAATCAGCTTGCTCAAAACAATGAATTTGACAAGCTTACTGAGCGTATTAATGGTGGATTATTTGGTGCTGAAGAGCGTGTAGAAAAGATTAAACAATTCTTAAAAGTAATGAGAGGTTAGTATATTAACCTGCCTCTCGTCAAGCTGAGAAAGGAGGGAATGTAGCTGAAAATCTCAGGGGCACTACATTCCTACAAATAGGTTCACATATACAAGGCTAGACTATTCATCATTACGCATAGCCCCTTAAGAATCTAAAGTGTTGATTGCCAGTATAGTTAACCAACATACTACCGTAAATACTGCTCCTGCAACCATAGTCAAGAATGCAAATAACATTGCTTCAAACAACATAGTTATCTCCTATTAAGCGGGTAGACAAAAGGGCAAAGAGTCCAATCAAAAATCCCTAATGCCTACCCTAAACTGGTCAGAAAGGAATTTGATCCAAGTCCTCATCTTGAGCTGGTAATTCCCGCCTTGTAGGTTGACTAACGTCCCTATCCTTTGGCGTTAATGATAAACTAAAAAACTTACTATTGTCTTTTGAGTTGGTTTTAACCCATGCGCTTAACCAGTACTCTACACCTTCTACGTTTATTTGACCCCGATATTCTGGATGCGTGTCTTTTGTTTTTTCTTTATTCTTCCCTAAAATTCCTTTATTTGTATTATCGTAAGCCATTTCATTCTCCTTTAAGTTGTTCGCCATGCTTTTTAATAGCTGACCTGATTTTTGAATCCAGTTGTGACCATAAAAACATCTTTTCTTCAGCATCTGTGACCTTCAAATATTCTTTGTAAGCCCCTACTATATCTCCCTCAGAGAAAAGAGCTTCTATGCCTATTTTTGCCTCTTGTACAAGGTTTTTCTGATCTTCGTTAAGCTCTACATCGCCTTTGGTTGGTGAGATCCTTGGAGATGGTGTCTGTCCTGTGGTCGCATCAATCACATCATGCTCAACGATTTCAAGTGCTGCAACCCACAAATACCTTCTTTGGTAGGTTTCAACTGCACCAATATTTTGAACTTCATGGCATCCCTTTAACGCAGCAGATCCCATTGGTGAACTAATCATAATAGAATATTCTTCAGGCGCATCTACATTAACTATTGTCATGGTTGCATAATCTTTTTGAAAGCATATGTTGGCGCACAAGCCTACTTCACCAAAGATATTTAAAGCAGGAACAAGAAAGTCTCCAAGTTCAAAGTACTGGTAACCTGCAAACTTATTTAACCCCGACTTCTTTAGTTTCTGTTGGTGAAACTTGTGTCTCGCTAGATTCAATTTCTGGTATGTGTTCATTTCTACTCCTATTTCTATAAATTATTTGTTTTCCAAAGATTTTCCATTCCCAAGTGGTGTTGCAGAAACCGCACCTGACATAACTTTGATAGTTAATCGTAGATAGATCAGGATGTTCGGCTTTTAGGGATTTAGTGTGTCGTTTGACGATACAGTACTTACCCGCTTCTGCACACGCTTCACGCATACCTTCTGAGCTCCTCAGCCACTATTTCTCTTTGGGTTTTCGTATCAAAATCCTCAAAGTTAATCATAGTATCGTGACCACAGAACTCACAAGGTTTCTCTGTAGTGTTTAGATCCCTGCAATATCCACAATACTTTAAACCTCTGAATTCAGCTAAATTCTTGGAGATAAAGTCTTGAACGTGCTCTTTCATTTTCATAATGGACTCCTTAATAAATTGATCTTCTTGGATAACATTGCACATCGATTGGTATATCTGAGCTAAACCCTCCGACTATGCGCTTACTTGTGACAACAACTGCTCTCATACTATTGGTTTCACAGTCGTTTATACCGTTGATTACCTGTTGTCTAGAGAGTTGTTCAGCCTTAGATTCTAAGACGATAGGGACTACTGGAGCAGTAGCATAGGAATATGTTGTAGGGGGTAGATTATTGCTTCCACAACCCGATAAGAGCCCTGCAACCGCATAAGCAACCAAAGCCCACATAGTCCAGATAATGACTGTATCAATGGTGTAGGACTTCTTTTCTCCAAGAGCTACCCTTTGAATCCAATCCTGATCCTCATTGTGATAGTTAACTACTGGGAAATAGTTAGATCCAATGCGTACCTTTCCTGTGTCATATGGTGTTTTCATTTGAGTACCTCTGCTGATTTAAGTTCTTCTGTTTCGCCATCAAAAGTGAACTCTACGTTTGAAACTCCATAATCAAATTTAACTCCAAATCCTTGAAGGCTAGAAGGTATTATTCTGGTTCTATGAACAATATCTGGCTTAGGCTCTGGTTTTATTCTGTATTCCCACTTTAAATGCCAAGAAGGGTGTTCAATATCTTCCCATACATCACCTGAATTGAATCTGCCTTGAATCTGAGCACCATTAGCCCAAGCAATAATTACGTCTGCGTGTTTGTGTTTCATACTGCCCTCATTACTCGTTGATTACGTCCTGAGAAACCTGGACGTTTCTCTCCTGTATCCACTATTAAACCTTTCTTCATCAAAGGACGATAGCGGGGAGTAATAGAACTTGCCCTGTACTGAGCCAACTCAGACTCTACGTCTTGGCTAATACACCCATTAGGAAAGCTTCTAATCACGTCTAGAACGATCTGTTCCATGTTGTTGACATCTACGCTCTTAGCAGCTTCTTTTGATGTCTCAGGGTCTGTATGACGAGCTAAACCCCTGTTTACTATTTGACCTAGATCTGCAAAGAATTGGTTAAATGTTTTCATATTGGACTCCTTATCTGTAATGATCATGTGCCATCTCATTGAGCTCATCACCGCATTCAATGGTTAACTGCATTAACTCTTCATCAGTTAACTCTTCCTTGGTATCTTCCCAGATTGCATAGCAAAAGTAGGAATCACAAAAATCCGGGTAATCTCTGCTATCAACCCCATCCACTTCAGCATTAACAACATTACGATTATTCAGTTTCATTTTGGACTCCTTGGTGTTTTCTAATCCAGATTATTAGGTCTGCTATATCTTCAAATTCTTGCTTGGTTGACTCTTTGATCATCTCAAGCACAAACTGTTTACCATCTCTAAAACCTTCTCTGTAGGCATCTAATTCGTCTTTAATAGTCATACTACACCCCTAGAGTTAACCTCATCCCAAACCAACTCAGAAATAGCTTCCAGATCATCCTCATCAAATAAGGCCATGATGCTATTCCCTTTATAGAAAATGCCATGAATGTACAACTCAGCAGGAGTATCAGGCTCATTCTTCTGACCGTATTGGTCAACCGAACCCTCACAACCTGCCTCTATCTCATATTCGACATCTATGATGCCGTTCTTCCACTCTATTAATATGTATTCAATCATTTGGACTCCTTAGTTAATGTCGTTGTTCGACAAGGAGAAGTTTACTATATTGGTTAACCAAATCAATAGATATGTTGTAAAAAAAATGAAGATAGCGCATAAATAAACCCTAATAGAATAAAGTATTACATTGGTTGACGTAAACCATCTATGGTACAGTTAACTCTTTTAAGGAGATAGACATGGCAGATAAGAAGGTAGATAGTATGACTGTAGAGGAGCTCCTGGCTAAAGCAGGGACTATGTATAAGGTATCTAAGATCCTTGGGTTATCTAAGGTAGCTACATATCGTTGGGTGAAAAGAGGTAAGATACCACCTAGCCGCATTAAAAGCTTAATGCTTCTTAAACCAGAGTGGTTCGAAAATGAAGATATTAAACCCGTCCAAGCAAATAACTGAAGAAATTAAGAAACTTGTAAATTGTAATTTTGATACTGGAAAACTTTATTGGACTATAGCCAGACCAAATGCTCCTTTAAACAAAGAATTGGGATATTTGAATTATGGTTATTTAAATGTAAAGATTTTAGGAAGAGATTACAAGGTTCACAGAGTAATTTGGATGTTGCATACAGGTGACTGGCCTAAAGGTGAAATTGATCATATTAACGGTATTAAAACCGATAATAGGATAGTTAATCTAAGGGATGTTGATAGAGCATTAAACATGCAAAATCAAAACAGGAATCATAAAGGCAATAGTTCAGGTTTTCTTGGTGTAGCAAAATGCTCTACAACTAAAAAATGGAGAGCAAGAATTACTGTATTTGGTAAAAAAATAGCTTTAGGTAGTTACGATACCGCAGAAGAAGCATCAAAAGTTTACCAAGAATACAAAAAAAAGCTACATATCCAAAATTCTGTGATATGGTAAACCCAGTTGGAG
>Ga0214192_1001195_pt1 | contig 14800 bp, 16 predicted proteins | sample TroBogEpilimnion_44_FD_153030 | JGI IMG/M metagenome (GOLD analysis project Ga0214192, IMG submission 153030) | Freshwater microbial communities from Trout Bog Lake, WI - 29JUL2008 epilimnion | ecosystem: Environmental > Aquatic > Freshwater > Lake > Epilimnion/Euphotic zone | place: Trout Bog... | reverse complement strand
AGTATTCATTAATATTTATAATAAATGATTATTTAATTGAATTTTATTTTTAGTCATCATAATGCTTTTTTTAATATTTTTATAAATAAATATTTCTTTAAATTGTTTTTATGTATGTGCAAGCCCCATTATTTAATCAATATCCGTCACTAAAAATTCGTTATTTTTGAAGTTTTGTAAATTATTATCCACCTTTTTTTCATCATCCTTTTTTTCATCATCTTTTTTTATTAATTCGGCGCAATATGAATTATTAACACCAGATTCTAAATTGTCCTGATTATAATTTTTATTTTCTTCTATATATTCGTTTAAATTATTGTCAGATGAATCAAACTCTTCTATAATTTTGATTATATTTTTTCTTTTTTCTTCTATACCAATATCATGTTCAACCAAGTCCTCCGATATTAATCTATCTGAAGAATAATTTTGTTTTTCTAATAAATTATCATTAATATCATCGTCATATTCTATTTTATCGTCCTCGTTGTTATTTTTAAAATTCGTATAGTTATATCTCCAAAAATAATCATCCATCGTATTTATTGAATTATTGAATTTTTCTGTCTGATATTCTTTCAATATATCATCATCTAATATATTATTATCATTTATAGAATTTTTATCTTCATTGTCATGTGACATTTTGTTATCGTTTATTAAAAAATTAACATTGTATTTATCGCTCGACGACATATTTTTCATAATCTCGTTCTTATTAATTTTATTTTTAGTTACCAGATTTTTAATAAATTTTATGGTATCGTCGTTTAACATGACAGAAATTGTATTTATTTTACTATAATAATTTACATTGTTAAACAAAAAAATTCCATAATCTAACACGTTTATTTCACATGTTATTCTCTGATAATAAGGAATCAAATTTTTTTCTGTCAAATGTATCCCGTATTGACATCTCTTTATTATTTTATCACCTATTATTTCATCATTTAATGGATGTATACATTTTCCATTTAATAAATCATTATAACAAATTTTTAATTCTTTCACACAAACTCCAAATTTACAATTGTATCCTCCGGGACATTTTTTATTTATACAGTTTTTACATTCTTTAGTAAAAATCATTAATTCTTCAAACAATTCTTTGTTTTCTTTTATATTAATGTTGCTTAGGTCATTGGAAGTATAAATCATGTTATGAATAAATTCTCTGTTCGGCTCTTTTAATTGTTCAGTAATATTATGTGCAAACATACACTTGTTTTTATATACACATTTTATATTGTTGACTATATTATAACATAATAATTTTTTAAAATTATTACTTTTATTTTTATCCATTGTTAATAAATATAATATTTTTTTTATATCAGTATTTTATATTATTAATATAACATATTATGAGTCAAAATAATTTATTAGATGTCGTAAATTTTATGAAAGAAAATAAAACTTTTTCAGATTATAACTTTATCAATGAGTTTATGTCTAGTCTTAATTTCACAAAGTATAGATTTAATATTAATACTCAAAAAAATAATACGCGACTTAATTATAATAATAAAATGAACGGAGGTAATCTTACGTCTGATTCATCCGCTCCCTCGCTACCTCCACCTATTGATATTGTTCCACAAATCGATACTTCTGCCCCGTTTCTTCCAGGCAATAGTTTTGTCCCTCCCATAAATCCTACAGTTGATACCGGCGCTCAAATGGTACCTTCTGTCAATGCTAGTATTCAAGTGGTACCTTCTGCCAATACTGGTGTTCAAATGGTATCTCCTGTTGATGCGAGTGTTCAAATGGTATCTCCTGGATTACAACAAATTACACCGAATCAAGATATTATACCAGAAATTGAAGAATTAAATGAAGAAATAAATGAGTTTGGTAATTCAGAATTGACTGCGGGAATTAATGATAATGCGGATTGTGTTTATAAGAAAATTAAAAATTCTGATGGTACCTATATCACACAAAAAATATGTGGTCAAAAAATTGTCACAATGCCAGATATGTTTTTACCAAAACCGACATTTATGTATAGTGACACAAATACTTATACAATTAAAAAAGGTACAATATTATATCACGCAACCGTTCACAAAAGAGGATTCAACACAAACGAGATTAGACTTGGCAAAGACAAACTAATCTCGTTTTTCACACCAAATTTTAGGTTGGCATCTGATAAAATAGAGGGATGTAGTATAGACAAACAAAAAGGATTTATACACGTTTTTAGAGTAAAAACTGATATTCCTGATATTTTTATTAAATTACCATATGACACAGACGAAGACCTAGATTTGGATGAACTCAAAGATAAATTTTGCAATGGAAATGAATATTACAAAGGTGTAGGATTTTTTTATCCAAAAAACGAAATAGAACTGTTCAATAATTCTATATTTAACCAACGAACACAAGAAATGCATGAAAACTTGGATGATGATAGTTATTACTCAGAGTTTGCCTTGTGTTCCCCAAACGATTATTTAACATATTTATATTCACAAAAATGTATGAGCTTAAGAAAATTAAGTCAACCATATAGATTCGATGGTAAAAATTATAACTAAGAGTATTTCAGAAATTATTTTGAAAAACGTAAATTTAATAAAAATATTAAATTTAATTATGAAGTATTTATAACTAGAAGTGTCGTATAGTGACCTAAAAAATAGTTTTTGTTTACAATAAAATAATTATATTTGTTAATTTTATCAATGAGTATTAATTTAATTAATTATAAGAAAAATAAAATGATTTTTAATGAGTTGATTGGAAAAAAATATAAAATTATAAAAGATTCAAATGATAAAAATTTGTTAATAATTCAATCAAACAATAAAGAAATTAAATGTAAATATTTACTATTTTTAACCGAAAAAATATTGGCCACCTCTGTTAAAGATAAAACAAATTTACCAGATAGCTTAATTATATGGTCTGATTCAAATCCGTACATTGACCAATATACGAGGGAAATAAGTAAAATTATAAGGGAAACATTAGAAAAAGACAAAAACTATTTACTTGCACAAAATAACCAGTTAATTTTGAAAAGAGATTTACAAGATCTAGTGAATAGTTTAATAAAAAATCAGTACAATTTTTTGGATAAGTCGGGAAAAAGTATTAATTGTAATTGGGTTTTGACAAGCAAGCGCGAAAATATTAGTGAATATTACATGATTACTGATATAATTTATTATTAAAAAATTTATATCACTTTATTATAAATGAATCATATATATATATATAACCAATTATTGAACGATAAATTAAATAAAATTATTGGATTGAGCAAGGAAATAAAATGTAAAAATACCTGTGCAAAATGTAAAAAACAATTTTCCAATAAATATAAACTAAAAAATTTATCGTTCAATGAATCAAATATTCACGAACTGACTGTCCACAATATCATAAATTATACTTTATATGAACAAATTTTAAAATATGAAATAGACGACGATAATATTAATTACAATTTATTTAATACGAATGAGTTGAACATTATGGACAGTTTGTACGAAGAGGGAAGTAATAAAATTTATATCGAGAAAAAAAAAAATATATTTAATTCAAAAGAAAACAGATTTTCTGAACACTACGGACTTTTATATTTTTCAGATAATAAATTAGACAAAGTAGTTGTACAACTTAACTCTAGAGTAGAAAAAGATGATTCATCGATATATATGCCACAAAATTCGCAAGAAGCATTAAAGGTAAATTATATTTTTCACACACATCCAAAAACTCCATATTTAGGATCGCGTATGTCTGTGTCGATTTTATATGAATTTCCTTCGATGGGTGATATAATACATTTCGTGGAACACCACAATAGGGGAATTTTGCTTGGTTCAATGGTAATAGCTCCGGAAGGAATCTATAACATAAGGAAAAATATATTTAATAGGGACAAAATAAAAATAGATTATGACATATTTTTATCTGAAATGGAAGACGTATATATAGAATGTTATCAAGATTCAATGGTGGATTTTTCCGAATTAAAAGAGTCAGAAAAAATTAATGGACATTATAAAATACCAGAAAAAATATTTTATAAAAATGTCGCGACAAACCTAGAATTTATTAAGAGAATCAATAGTGCACTGGAAAAATTTGACATAACTATTGATTTTTACAATAGAATATATTTAAATCAAAAATGGATATTCCCCACAATATATTTGCCAAATATAAATATTGCGTAAAAATTGAAATAAATATGTTAATTCACATTATTAAAAATAAATTGTTTTAGTATAGTCTAGTTCATAATGGCAAAATACATAAAAAAACAAAATAAACAAAGATATTCAAATATAAAATATAAAAATAATGTATCGAAACTATACAGAAAATTAATAAAAAACCAACTCAACAAATATAAAAATAATTTGGAATACATTAAAGAATATATAGAACCAATAAAACAAAAAAGTGTATATACTTGGTGGGATTGCACTGCATTCAAAGCAAAAGTTTTTTAAATTAAAAACCGATTATAGAAATATAATTTATATAAATCATATTTTTATAAATTATCAAATTAATTATATATACTCATATTATATAATATATATGCATCAATTACAAGAAATTATCGTTATATTAATTGTCATTATTGTCTTGGGATACGCTTATGACAAAATGTACGGTTTGTCTGTATCTCTTAGCGAAGGATTCTTGGGACAAACTCAAAATTTTGTTTATACAAATAAAAATAATATTGCAAACCAATTGGAATATGGTAGTAAAAATGTTACAGGAATGTATCACAAACCATTACCTTTAGAAATGGGTCCTTCGCAAGATTCTGGTGTAAATGAAAATTCAAGAACTGATATTTTTGACAAAAGAGGATATAAATGGAGCGAAAATGCAAAAAATCCAGAAGTTGATGAATTAACGTGGAAAATTGATGATCAACAATTAAAACAAAATTTTGAACGTACCTATATGTTAGACCCAGATGGTTCAGTCGCTCAATATGATGTTACCTACAATAAAATAAGTCCAAACTGCTGTCCTGCACAATATTCTCCCCCGTTTAAACTTACCGATAAAGATGAAAGTAACTGCGATTATGCACAAAAATACGTTGCAAATAATTATTCCGGTATGAATTTTGCAGACGGTTATGGATGTGTGTGTATGACGCCAAAACAAGCAAATTTCTTTGGTAATAGAGGTGGTAATACTCAATAAAAATTAATAGAAAAATTGTAAATATATTTTCAACTAACTTTTGAAATTAACCAAATCGATTTCAAAAGAATACACTTTCGTTTGATATTATAATGTCTTTTTCAAATATTTGAAAAAATTTACTATAACATATTTATGATAATTATATTAAAAATATATTTTTTTCTTTATTTTATAATATATATATGTCATCTACTTTGGAAACCACCGTCCTCGCTGTTATTGTTGTTGTTATTTTTTATCTTATTTTAGGTTCAGTATTAGCTTTTACCTGGAATAGATCCGTAACTAAAGTTTGGGGTATTCAACACGAACTAGGAGTAATTGAAGCTTTATTTTTACTCGTAACCATGAATATTTTGTTTGGTACATTCACTCAATCCGCTCTCGCCACATATCAAAATAATGCAAACAAACTCACGTCAAATTTACAATAAATTATGTTAAAAATGGTGCATAGTTGATTTTTTTATAATTAAATTTAATAATTTTATTAAATTAAATATGTTTGTTTAGCATTTAAAGTTTTAAATATTAAATATATATAATGGATTTTAGATATTTAACTGAAACCAAAAATGAATTTAATAATTTCCTTTGTAGTATTTTAGTTCCTCATTTATATAATGGAATTTCTGGTATGTTGGATTACTCAATTCAAACTTATAACATGTTGGAAGAAAAACAAAAAAAAAATAAAAATATACAAAATCCAGGAATTTTAAATATTTTTAAAATGTGTTTAAATGATGTTTCAAGTATTAACAACAATGAAATAGAAAATGAATATAAACGTATTAAAGATAAATCTGGTTGTGCTGATTGGTTCGACAATTTAATCAAAGCCGCTTTTAAAAGCTACGTATTGTTTTTAACATGGGATCCAAAAACTTCAAATTCTAAATATTCTGAAAATGATTTTTATGATAAAATATCTCTCAAAGATTTTATTCACAAATGTTATATCGAAACATGTGAATATTTTAAAGAAAACCCTGAAATTTTCCTTAAAAAAAACATGAAGAAAGAAATTTATGATATAATTAAAAATTGTGTTGAGTCTGCCATTAAAAAAACATTACCGTATAATGAAGTTATTCAAGAATTTTTAAAAATAAATTTTACACTCGAAGCAGATAATAACGAAAAAAGCAAAAAGGAAATTGACAATATTAAAAATTTATTATTTAAAATTATGTCACAAAATAAATATGGCGCTAGACCTATCTCTAGAGCATTATTAAGTGATTCATCTGATAAAAAATATAATAAATACGAAGAAGAACCACTAAATAGAAGAAAAGAACTTGAAGAATTTATAAACATCGACAATGAAGATAATGTTAGTTCTGTGCCAAATCACCATGGCGGAAAATCTAATATTAATTCGGAAAATAAAGAAATTTTTAGACCACATTCTGCCACAAATTCCAAACATAATTCACTCGGCAGCAAATCAAATTCTGACACATCTGATGATTTTGAAGTTCCAGAGACAGGTAACAGAATAACAAAATCTACACGTTCAACACATAATTCGACAAATAAAGATAGTGACAAAGATAATATGAGTAAAACTAGTAAAACTAGCAAAACAAATTCACGCGCAGAGCCTTCCGAAAAATCAGAGTCAGAATTGGAACTTGGTACTGGATACAGAGAAATAACAAATGATGATAACAAAGAACAATATGGAGGACAACATAATATAACATCTAGTACGCAAGTCATGACACGTTCGGAAGCCAAAAATAAAGAATTAGATTTAGTAATGAAAGATACTCAATCAAAAACCAGTGAATCAAGTGATCACATTGAAAGTCCTATACCTATAAAAAAAAATCATACTGAAAGAATTTATGAAGATGTGCAAAATCAAAATAAAATGAGAGGAGGTAATATTGCAAGAAAAAAAATCCAAATTATTAAAAAAAAATCAAATTCTATACACGACAAAATAAACAACATTGATAATTTTTATAATAATTTAATGAATAATTAAAAGATAATTTAATAAAAATATATTTACTATTTATATAAAATAATAAATATAAAATGGCTGATAATACTATAGATTATTGTAGACAAATTATGATTAATCACGTTTTAATAATAATCGTGTGTTTATTTTTGGTAGTTTATGTGGTAATAAACTATAATTTAATTAACGAAGGTAATATTTACTCTGGTAATTTACCAAAAACATTTATCATTACGGGTGTGATTTTTTTAATCTTGTATGTATTTTTAATTTGGGATGACGGAGAAAACTCAATTATATCAGAAAAACAGGAAGAAGAGGATGTTGTATTTGTACCCAAATATAAAATTGCAAATAAAATAAATATAAAAGAAAATACCACAGAAACACATCAAACATTGAATACAAAACCACAACAAGATTTTAAAATAGAAAACAAATATAACAGCAAATATACTAAAGATAATTCAAGCAACGGGCAAGAAAATTCTAATATATTCGTATCCAACAAAAATAAATCAAAATTTGGAATTAAATTTTAACCTTAACTCTTTGTCAATTTATTATTTTCGTTATTTTATTTCTTTTTTTTGTAAATTATATAAATATAATTTATTAATTATATTTAGACACATAATGAATATCAACAACACAGAAAATTATGAACATTTGACCGAAGAAGATTTTCAATTAATTAAAATTGCAGAAAATATTATTAAAGATGGTTATAACCTACAATATGGCAATAAAGTAAGTAGTGCCATTTTGACCACTAACAAAAAAATATTCAAAGGCATATCTATTAAAACCGGTACCGTTAATTATTGTGCTGAAGCTGGCGCACTTAGTAGTATGTTTATTGATGATCCAAACAATATAATACAGACTATTGTTGCATGTCGCGGTAAAACAAATCCGCCTTGTGTTATATCGCCGTGTGGAGTTTGTAGAGAATTATTATTAACATCATTTCCTAATGCACATGCAATCATCAAGCTGGATAATAACGAATATATAAAAATTAAAATTAAAAATTTGCTTCCGTATCCATACTACTCCACACACGTTAATTTTCTTAAAAATTAAATTTCTGCTATCAACCATCCATCGTCAATACTTGAATTATTGTCGTATACACTGAATTCTTGCTGACAATATTCTTCTAAAAACTCATATCCTAAATTTTCCATCTCACTAATAACCTTATCTTTATAATTTACCGCTTCAATGTATCCAGTATCATACAACCTTATCGTTAATAATGGCTTCATATTTGCAGAACATAAATTATAAGATATTGCAACATTTTTATTTATTTTTGCGTCTTTTTCCATATTTTCTATACTAAACATGCTTTTGTTATTTATCATTTTTAACTTGAGGTGAAACTCAAAATAACATTTAGATAATGGTTCGCCAATATTGCCACGCAAGTAATTCTGAACGTCATAATATTGTGTTTTATTTTGAGGCATGGAAGAAGTCGAACGTTGTTCAACTTTAACACGCAATACAATTATACCAAAGTCTACCATTTCATCCGCAATTTGTTTTGCTTTTTTTATTGCATCCATTGAGTTTGCGTTTATAAAATGAGAAATCATATATTGATTATTTGATACATTCGACACAGCATACACTATTTTTAATTTTTTTTTATTTGTAAACTCATATTTATTAACAAACGATATAAGCTTAACAAAATTATTTTCGTTATTAATTGTTATGTGAATTTCGTGTAAGTTAGCATCATTACTACTATCTTCTTTTTGGATTATAAGATTATTTTGTTTTTTTCTATAATATGTATTACAATAATATGCTGTAATTAAAAATATTATTAATAATTCAAAATACATTTTTTTATAAAAAAATATACGTGTATTCTTTTATGCATATTTAAAATTAATTTATCGCTTTTTATTATCGACCAAAAATAATTAAGGCCAATTGCAAAAAATATTATAAAAAACAAATATATAAACTATGAGTAAAATCAAAGCCGTCAGACTTGATGGAAATCAGTCACTTCCCGTAAAAGAATTTAAATTAGAATCAATGTGCGAAAATCCTGCCATAGTTATGATCGCAAAACGAGCTAGCGGTAAATCTTGGGTTTGTAGATCCATTTTAAAACATTTTAAAGATATTCCCGTCGGACTAATTATCGCTCCAACCGAGAAAATGGCTACTCCTCCGTTTTATTCAGATTTTTTTCCAGATTCATACATCCATTACGATTATAAAAGTGAAATAATAGAAAAATTATTAGTTCGACAAGACATGATGATAGAAAAATGTCAAGATAGAGAACAGCAAGGAAGACGACCTGTCGATCCTAGAGGGTTTATTCTTATGGATGACTGTCTTAGTAAAAAAGGAGCTTGGCAAAAAGATCAACCAATTATGGAACTGTTGTTTAACGGTAGACATTATAGACTAATGTATATGTTAACTATGCAGTTTCCTCTTGGTATTAGTCCGGAATTAAGATGCAATTTTGATTATATTTTTTTACTCAAAGAAGATTTTTACTCAAATCTTAAAAGATTATACGATCATTATGCCGGTATGTTTCCAACATTTGACTCGTTTAGAGTTGTATTTAAAGAATTAACTGCTAATTTTGGTTCCATGGTTATTGTTAATCGTGGTGCATGTGATAGTTTCTTAGATAAAGTTTTCTGGTATCGCGCACAAAACGATTCTGTAGGTATGATTGGCTGCGAACAATTCGTTCAACATCACGAAAATAATTATGATAAAGGATGGAAAAAAAAGAAAAAAGGTCTGGATATTATGGACATTGTCAGCAAAAGACAGAAAGCCAAAGCACCAGAATTTAAAATTGATAAAATCGGTTATAAAAAATAAATTTGTCATTGTTTTGTCTTCAAAATTTACCACACTCGCATCCACCTATTTTTTTATCACTTTTATAAACTTTGTTATTGCAGTGGTTTTCATAAACGTCATGTACCACCAAAGCAACACTTAGCGCACCTAATATAGGCGTAATCATCATAGGTTCAAAAATAAAATCTACACCACCTCGCTCTTTATATGAAGAAGACGAAAATATATGTGAATTCCCGTGACACCATTCAACAATTGGACTCGATTTGCTTATTCCATCAATATTATATTTATAATAGGTTAATCCTAAATTAGTTGCAAAAGAAATACCTAATACTGCCGGACTCCAATTATATTTTGCAAATTTTCCCAAATAATTCATTTTTAATTTTTGTATTATTTTTAATGTATTTCTAAAAATAATGTGTCATTTATTTAAAAAATCAATTTTATTTTATTGAACTAATATTATAATGAATACCTATAAACTCTTAAAATATGAGTATAAACTTAAAAATTCTATAAATGAAGAAAACAAACACATGTATGAAAATAAAATAAAATATTATGCGCAGTTTGGCGGAAAACATAAAAAATCTTTATTTAAAATTCCTAAATTTCAAATTGGAGATGCCGTAAAATGGAATTACTATGGAGTAGAAATGTTTGGAACAATCGTTTCTAAAATAAACAAAGATGATAAATTTAAGGTTTCTACTCATGACGGAACCATAATGAAAATATCCGAAAAATTACTAAGCAATATAGTAATGATTAATACACATAATTTTAGAATAGGTGATACAGTTAAATGGAACTATTTGGGCATGTCACAAATTGGAACAATTATATCGAACATAAATGATGAAAATAAATATAAAGTTGCTTGTTATAATAACGAAATACTTGAAATTCCTGCAACTTTACTAGAAAAAATAAATAAAACTGTACAACAAAGATTCAAGATTGGCGATAAAATAAAATGGAAAATATTTAATATCGAACATTTCGGTACAGTTATGTCAAACTTAACACTGGACTTTAAATATTCTGTCCAAAGATACGACGGATTAACATTGTTTATCGACGAACAACTTTTGGAAAAACAAATAAATTCAAGCGGACAAAAATTTAAAATTGGAGATAAAGTTAAATGGATTTTCTTTGGCATCCAACAAACTGGCACTATAATGTCTAATCTAAATGATGATAATGAATATAAAATTATGGTTGAAGATGGTTCTTATGTAATTATTCCGGAAAGTTTAATTGAAATTGCATCTTATAAACAACAAATAACATTAGACACAAATACGTCAATCAATACTTCCATTAATACTTCTATCAATAATAATTCTTTACCACATATTCCAATATTAAATAATTCAAATAACTCTAATAACTCTAACAACTCTTCAAATAACTCTAACCCCAATGACTCTAACTCGAATGACTCTAATTCAAATAACTATAATAATTCTAGTGACTCTTCCAATTCAAATAATTCAGACGACTCAAACACACATTACGAGATTGAACTTAAAAAAGAACCAATATTTAATAACAATTATAACAAAGACCAAGCAATAATTGAAAAATATAAAAGTATGAATACACGATTTGCTCCAAGGGAAAAACACAAGTATCAATTATTTTTTCCAGGCAACCGGGTAATTAATGTTTCTTCTTATAAAATTGGAACCGTGGTTAATCTTAGAGATGATTCATATGAACAAACAAGTAGAAAACAAGGACACGATTATTATTATCATATTCAATATGATGATGGCACAAGTGAAACATACGAAGCTCAAGCAAATCTTGATATGGTGTAACTGCGTTAGATTATTGTCAATATATAAAAACATTTTTACATCTGACTTATGTAAAATTTGTCTATTTTTTCCTTCATTCTATCTTGGTCAATATTTATTGAATCAATCCAAACAGATGGCTGAGTAAACATCGTTTTAAAAATTTCCGAAACAAAAATCGGCGACATCTCGTCTTCTTCTAAAGTTCTTGGAATATATTTATACACTATATTTTGTTTAAAACCTTCTTCTTGGTTAAGAATGTAATATATTATAAGTAATGTTATTCCCGTAATGAGAGCTATTATAAAAAATCCTTTAACAAGGTTCATTTTGTAAGTTAATATAATTTAGTTAATATATTTATTTCATTTTGACAAATATAAAAATAAAATTTTATATTTCACGATTCATTAACGCTATTTGTCATTATAAAAATATATTACATTAAATTATACATTTTGTTGCATAGTTTGATAGTTTAATAATTGATTTAATGTGAGACAAGTTTTTAATTATTTTTATAAAAAAAATTGAAAAAATAAATCTTAAGATTTGGATGTAACCATAAACTATATTTAACGACTTTTAGTATAATGAAATACACGTTGGCATTTGACATTGAACGTTCTGGATGCACAAAACAATACGACACGATTGGTATAGGGGCGTCTGTAGTGGATAGCGATTTTAATGAATTGGATAGTATATTTTTGCCGGGCTATTTTCCAAAAGAAACAAAATTTGAAAAGAGATGTTGGGACGAATTTTGGATAAAAAACCAAGAATCGTTAAAAGGACTTGAATACAAAGGAGTTTTGAGTTATAAAGAAAGACAACGCGAAATGATTTTTCAATTTCAAGAATTTAGAAAAAAATGGGAAAAAAAAGCATTGATAGATGGTTGCACGTTGGATTTAGTCAGCGACGGATGTATATATGATGCAGGATTTATTAATGAAATGATATTTGAACATTTGCCAAATGTTTTACCCCTTCCTTATAGTGCATCTACACAAGAATTTTCACCATTTTATGATACTACGAGTGAAATTAAAGGAATTTTATGTTTTATTTGTCCTAGTTTCCGGGACGATCGGGGATATTATAAAAAATTAGGAGAATTATACAACTTGCCAAATTTTGAGAAAAAACATGATCATAATCCGGCACATGACGCTTTTACTATAGCCGTTGAACATCAAGTCGTACTTAATATCAGTAACAAAAAAATAACATTAAAATAGATTGCGTGAACATTAGTTTTACAAGATAAATTTAATCACTAAAGACAAATGTCGTTTTTAAAATGGAACATTTGTGTTCAGATGTTGTTTCTTTAATTTTATGTAATTGTCTGTCGTTTAATTGAGAAAATGCGTGTGAATCTTTTTTAATTGTTTCTTGAATTTCTTTTATTTTATTAGCCATTGGTGTATCACATATCGTTTCAAGTTCTTGGCACTGGAAAAACAACACAATGCATTTTTCAGATTCTCCAACTTCATCTGTAATCTCAGTAGATATTCCTTCTAATGATTTTTTGTTTACTAGCGTTATACAATAATCAATATTATTTTTAAGCTTAGTTTTATGACTTATATATCCAAGAATAATTAATTTTAAAATTTTAAAATAACTATCTTTTTCACCACTGTCCATATCTTTTTTAAATTCTTCGTAATGGGAAGACAACGTTTCAATAACTATGGAAACTAAACCAATTATATCGGCGTATTGGTTTAAAAATAAATCACCGCTAGAAACATTAACTTTACTTAAACAATAAACTAAATCAATTAAATTTTCACCTCTGTAAGTCTCAGCAATTATTAATTTTGTTCCGCAAGGAAAAGCCGACACAGTAATTTCGCCACTCGTTTCCATCAAATTTGTAGCTAGCACTTCAACAAAATCCTTATTATTAATAAAAGAAAAATATATATTTTTAGATATTTCTTCGCCACTCTTTTCTAACTGTAAGTCAAATAAATTAATTATATCTTTCAAATCATTGTAAGCGTTTGTATAATAACTAAAAAATTGTTTAATATCGGACGATATTGATTCATTTAATCTTTTTATAAATTCATCTTTCAAATATTTTGTCGTATATCTTTCTAAATTAATTTTTACACTAAATCTTCTGCTTAATCCTGGATTTGTATCTAAAAATTGTGTACTCATTTCTTTTTTGTAACCTGCAGCAACTACACATAATAATCCAATATGTTCTGTTAAAAAATCTGTTAATGCATTTAAAAATTCTAGACCAAACGGGTCAAATCCTTGTGATGGACGATTTTCACCAGCAAACGAATATGCCTCATCTATAAAAATAACATTACCTATTCCTTGTCGCAAAATACTATATGTTTTAGGAGCAGTTTCACCTATGTGTTGACCTAATACATCTGGTTTTTTAATGTTAAACATTGTACCTTTTGGTAATAACCCACTCGCATTAATTAATTCACCTATTTTTTGAGCCACATAACTTTTACCGATGCCAGGATTACCAGAAATTATAATATTAAATGGGGGTATAACGTTGATATTTCCTAAAAATATTGATTTCATAAATTCAATTAATTTTTTTATAAATGGTATTAATGCAATATTTTCTTTATTGCGGGTACACAATTCGCAAAAGTTATCAATGTATGTTTCAAAACAAAATTTTTCACCTCCATGTTGTTGACTCAAGAAATCAATACACGCATTATATTTTTTTAATAAAATTTCCACAATATCAGCCCGTATTGTGTGTGCATCACCCAGGGCTAAATTCAATTGTGTAAAATTTAGTAATACATTAAGAAATTCTTTTATAAATTTATTTATTGTGTAGGGAGTCGTCGTAGGTGTTATAATAGTTTCCTTTAAATTTTCTATTTTTTTCCTATTTTCTCGAGAAAATTCAATTGGTCTTTTTACTTTTATTTTT
>Ga0214192_1001193_pt1 | contig 14818 bp, 13 predicted proteins | sample TroBogEpilimnion_44_FD_153030 | JGI IMG/M metagenome (GOLD analysis project Ga0214192, IMG submission 153030) | Freshwater microbial communities from Trout Bog Lake, WI - 29JUL2008 epilimnion | ecosystem: Environmental > Aquatic > Freshwater > Lake > Epilimnion/Euphotic zone | place: Trout Bog... | reverse complement strand
GTGGAATCGTAGCGGCTCAACCACAGGCTTCACAGAACGAACACATTCCTGCAGCGACACCCGTGTCGTCCAAGCAGGAGGTCATTGCGGATGCCACGGCCCAGCCGGCCCCTGCTATTGCACCTGCAACGGAACAAGCGGAACCCATTTCAGAGCCGCCTGCAGTTCCCAAACCTACTGCCCCGCCAGCCCCGCCAGCTCCAGCATCGCCACAAGTGGGCGACAAGGTCGGGTTCATCAAACTCCCCACCAAGCCAGCTCCCCGTCCAGGGGACAAGGTGGGTTCCGTCAAATTGCCGCCAGGCCGGACACCAGCGCCCTCCCCCACTCCCGGACAGCGTCCGGATTTCAATAGGGGTCGCAACGATCAAGGCAGGGGCGGCTTCCAAAATCAACGTCCAGGTGGTCCGGGAGGTGGAGGCCAGTTCCAACAGAATAATCGCAATCAATCCGGCGGTTATCGCAGCGGTCCAACCCAGCAAAACACGGGTGGAAACCAGGGAAGGCCGCCAACCAATATACCGCCCAAATTTGTTGCTCCGGACAACGCCATTCCGATTACCATCAAGCCGCCGATCGTGGTTCGAGAATTGGCTGAGCAAATCAAACGCAAACCTTTCCAATTGATTGCCGACCTGATGGAGTTGGGCGTTTTTGCAAACGTCAACCAATCCATCGATGAAGAGGTGGCGAAACGTGTTTGTGGCAAGCATGGTTACAAGCTGGAATTGGAAAAACGCGGTGGCAAGGGAGCGCCTGTCGTGGTTGCACCCAAACCCACGATCGAGAATGATATCGATGACACGGTCATCGACAAACCAGAGGATCTCAAGCTTCGCGCCCCCGTTGTCACCATCATGGGCCATGTGGATCATGGCAAGACATCGCTTCTGGATGTGATTCGCAAAACCAACGTTGTCTCCGGAGAAGCGGGTGGCATCACCCAGCACATCGGTGCCTATACGATTTCGTTCCCCCACCCCGAACGGAAGAATGAGCTGCAACAAATTACTTTCCTCGACACCCCGGGTCATGCCGCATTCAGCTCCATGCGCGCCCGTGGTGCCAACGTCACCGACATCGTCGTCCTGGTTGTGGCGGCCAACGATGGCGTCATGCCCCAAACCCTGGAGGCCTTGAGCCATGCCCAGGCAGCCAAAGCCACCATCATGGTGGCCGTGAATAAATGCGATCACCCGAACGCCAACCCCATGAAAGTTCGCCAGCAGCTTCAGGACAAAGGCCTGGTTTGCGAAGAATGGGGAGGCCAGACTTTGTTCGTGGATGTTTCCGCCCTGACCAAGGTAGGCGTTGATAAACTACTCGAAAACATCCTGCTCCAAGCGGAAATCCTTGAACTCAAGGCCAACCCCACCCGTCGCGCCAAGGGTAACGTCATTGAATCCGGACTGGAACCGGGCGGTCCCACCGCCACTGTGCTCGTCCGAACCGGCACTTTGAAGCTGGGTGACATTGTAATCTGCGGTCAGTTTTACGGAAAAGTCCGCGCGTTGATCAACGAGGAAAACAAACGCCTCAAGGAAGCCGGTCCCTCGGTCGCAGTCAAACTGCTGGGCTTGAATGGCGTCCCTGAAGCCGGACTCAAATTCAACGCAGTGGAAGATGAGCGTGAAGCCCGTGATCTCGCTGAAAAGCGGTTCCTGGATGCCCGTGCGCTGGGTCAGGAAACAAGAGCCAAAGTCACTTTGGAAAATCTGTTCGCCACCATGACTTCCAACAGCGCCAAGGTGCTGAAAGTGGTGGTCAAGGCGGATACACAGGGCTCGGTCGAAGCCATCGTCGATGCCTTGAAAAAAATCGAGTCCGACAAGGTTTCCCTGGAAGTCATTCACAGCGCCGTCGGTACCATCACCGAGTCGGATGTTTCGCTGGCCTCCGCCTCCCACGCCGTCATCCTCGGGTTCCATACCCGGATTGATAATGGCGTTTCCGATGTGGCAAAGCGCGAGGGCGTTCAAATCAAACTTTACGCCATCATTTACGAATTGATTGATGAAGTCAAAGTGGCCCTCGCCGGCTTGCTCGATCCAATCTTGAAGGACGTTGTGGTGGGTTCGGCCGAAGTTCGCAAAATTTTCGAACTTTCCAAGGGTGGACCCGTGGCAGGTTGCATGGTCACAGCTGGCCGCATCGTTCGTGGAAAAGTTCGTGTCATGCGCCGGAAAGGCCTCATCTACGAGGGTGTCACCCAATCGCTCCGACGCTTCCAGGACGAAGTCAACGAAGTTCGCGCCGGCATGGAATGCGGTATTCGTGTTGACGGATTTGGCGAATTCCAGGAAGGCGACACCATTGAGTGTTATGCAGTGGAACGGATCGCGCAGAAACTCTAAATCCGAAGGCATCCAACAAAATGTCCTCGCTCAGACTTGAACGAGTTCGCGAGTTATTGAAACGCGAACTGGGTGAAATCATCCGACGGGAAATCCCGGTCGGCGAGGTGGGGCTTGTGACTGTCAACGAGGTACGGATCAGCAACGACCTGCATTCCGCCACCGTGTTTGTGGGGATTCTCGGCAATGAAGAGCAGCAAAAACGCGGGATCCATTACATCAACGAGCACCGCAAGCGCCTCCAGGGAATGATCGGCAAAGCTGTCATCCTCAAATACACCCCGCAACTCAAGTTCATACTCGATAACTCTGTCCGGCAGGGTGACAAGGTCCTCCAGATTCTCAAAGAACTCGAAACCACCTCACCCCAACCCGACCCCTCAGAAGATGAAATCACACCCGAAGATCATTGATCGAATCATAGAAAGCATCGATTCCCACCAGTCCTTCTGTGTTGTGGGTCATGTCCGCCCGGATGGGGATTGCATCGGTTCCCAACTCGCCGTCACTCTCGCGCTTCGCAACCTTGGAAAAAAAGTGACCTGCTGGAATGAAGATGTGGTTCCTGACAAGCTGAAGTTTCTGGATATCGACAAACAGGTTCAGAAACCAAAGCCCGGCAAGGAATTTGATTGCGTCATCGCCACGGATTGCGCGAGCTTCGAGCGCCTGGGATCCGTGGGTCAGTATATCAGCAAACGCGAGCTTTTCATCAACATTGATCACCACGCCAGCAACACCCGTTATGGCGACTTGAACTGGGTTTCAGCACGAGAAGCCTCCAGCGGGGAAATTATTTACCGGCTTCTTCAGGCGGCAAAATGGCCCATAACAGCTGAAATCGCCGATTGCCTTTTCACTGCCGTCTCCACGGACACCGGCTCGTTCCAATTCCCCAACACCCGCCCCTCCACCTATCATGTGGCGGGACAACTGGTGAAGCGCGGGGCGAACCTGGCCAAGATCTGCGATGAAGTATATCAGTCCTATCCCCTTTCAAGGGCACGACTGCTCCAACATGTTTATAATCACTTCAAACTCACCCACGAAGATCAAACCGCCTATTTCTGGCTGAAAAAAGCCGACTTCCTGCGCACCGGGGCGGACACCAGCGATTCTGAAGGCCTCATCGATCATATCCGGGCGATTGAAAACGTCGTGGTGGCCTGCGTGTTTGAAGAAATGGACAAAGACGTCACCCGAATCAGCCTTCGCTCCAAAAATCCCAATCTCAATGTGAACGAAATCGCCGCCCAATTCGGCGGTGGCGGACACCACGCAGCAGCAGGAGCCCGTATCAAGGGAAATCCCGCCAGCACCCAGCGGAAGGTTCTTGCCGCTGTGAAAAAAGCCCTGGATACAGCCCATTGATCTGGCTGGGTGTCTTATTTATCAGGTGAATGAACAATGGGATTGAAACCACAATCCTCAAACATCAAGAAATCGCTCTTTGTTTCCTCTATAATTTAAATGCACGAATTTGATTCATTAGACGGTGCCATACTTGTGGATAAACCGGCAGGTCCTACGTCCCACGATGTCGTGGATGCCATCCGGAGTCAGTTCCGATTCAAAAAAGTCGGCCATTGCGGAACCCTGGATCCCAATGCCACAGGTCTTCTCATCATTGTCATTGGCCGTGCCACCAAGCTTTCTGAGAAACTCATGTCATCAGATAAGATTTACGAGGGCACGATCCGATTTGGAGAGACCACCGACAGTTACGATGCCAATGGAGCGCTGGTGACTTCGCTTCCTGTTCCGCCGATGACTTTGGAAGAGCTGAATGAATCGGCCAAGGCATACGTGGGCGATATCATGCAAACCCCGCCCATGGTCTCCGCCATCAAGAAGGACGGTGTGCCCCTTTACAAACTGGCGCGCAAGGGAGTGGAAGTGGAACGCGAAGCCCGTCTCGTTCATGTTTACAATTTCAAATTTTCCGACTACCACGAACCCGTGGGCTGGTTCAAGGTCGCCTGCACCAAGGGCACTTATGTTCGCAGCCTTGCCCATGATCTGGGTCAGAAACTGGGTTGTGGTGCCCACCTTGCCACCCTGCGCAGGACGGTGAGCGGAAAATTCGATGTCGCCAATGCGATTGAATTTGAAAAAATTCTCGATCTACCGATCAGTGACGTTGAGAAAAGAGTGATTCCATTCCTCAAACTTGCGGCTTCATAATGAATAATAGCCGGTCAAATTATTTGATTTCGCGAGAGGCTCCAATAAAAGACCTGTTTCGCTGAGATCCATTCCAACATGCAACTTGTTCATGCCGCCAGGGAACTGATTCTTTCCGGAAGGAAAGTGTGCCTCTGCATCGGCTTCTTTGATGGCGCCCACCTGGGACATCAACAAATCATCCGGCAGACGCTATCGGATGCGCGGCGTTATGATGCCGTTGCATTGGTCGTCACATTTGACCATCATCCGATGAGCGTGGTGGCCCCCGAACGCACTCCCCCCCTGCTCTATTCGCTTCCCCAGAGGCTTCGCGCCATTGAATCCCTCGGAGCGGATGCACTGCTGCTGACTCACTTCGACACCGCGTTCAGCCGTCAAACCGGCGAGGAATTCATCCGGGGTTTGCAAGGTGATTTGGGAAGAATTCAAAGCATCTGCGTGGGGAGCGATTTTTCCTTCGGCCACAAGCGCTCCGGCAATGTTCCCATGCTCGTGGAACTGGGACGACAATTGAACTTCACGGTCCACGGCCTCACTGCAGTCTGTCTGGGAGGTGAAATCGTCAGCAGCACGCGCATCCGCGAAGCCATCCGTGCGGGGGCCTTTGATCTCGCCAGCGAGATGCTGGGACGCGCCTACGCCTTGAACGGGGAAGTGATTCATGGAGATAAACTCGGCACCAAGATCGGCTTTCCCACGGCCAACATCAACACCGAGGGACTGGTGCTCCCCCCCAACGGGGTCTATACGGTACAGGCTTATGTCGCAGGCAAACGGCAGAATGGAGTCATGAACATCGGCCTGAGACCCAGCGTTCAGAACCCCACCCCAAAAGTTCGGGCCGAACTTCACCTGCTGGATTTTGACGAGGACATTTATGGCCAGGAGATTGAAGTCATCTTCAAACACAAGCTGCGGGACGAACAAAAATTCCCGTCCCTGGAAGCCCTGAAAACCCAGATCAAGGCTGATGTGGCTGAAGCCCGCCGGCACTTCTAAAGAAACCGCCAGGAATCAAATCAGCCTGTCCTGGCTGTTGGTTTCAATTCCAGATGGCTTCGTAGCCATGACCTCCTGCAAAACACGACGCAGCTCTTCCATCATATAGGGCTTCGGCATGACTCCGTTGAATCCGAATTGCCGGAAATTCGCCATCACCGGGTCATAGGAATAACCACTGGAAACAATTGCCTTGGCTGAAGGATCCAGTTCCCGCAATCGACGGATGGCTTCGCGTCCCCCCATTCCCTCCGGGATCGTGAGATCCATGATAACAACATTGAACGGCTTCTGCACGGTCCGGGCTTCCCCATATTTCCGAAGCGCCTCATTGCCATCCCTGGCGATCTCCACCTCAAAACCGAGCGCCTCAAGCATTTGACGGGCAAGCTCCTGAATCACCTCTTCATCATCCATCACCAGAATGCGGCCTTGGGCAAAAAGGATCTGCTGCTCTGCGCCGGCAGGTGCGATGATCTCGGGCTTGGCCGAGGCAGGCAAATAAATTTGAAATGTACTTCCTTTGCCGGGAGTGGTATCCACACTAATCTGCCCCTCGTGTTTGCGCACCACGGAATAAGCGCTCGCAAGCCCCAATCCGCGGGCATTTTTGCGCGTTGTGAAATAGGGATCAAAAATCTTGGGAAGATGCTCCGGGGCGATACCCGTTCCGCGATCCCGGATGGTGACCTTCACGTAATTGCCAGGCAAGAGCGGGGCCAGGAAATCCGCCATCAACTCCACATTCTCTGCCCGCACCTCGATTTTGCCACCTTCCGGCATGGATTGAACGGCGTTGAAGACAATGTTGTTGATCACCTGCCTGAACTGGCCTTCATCGACATCCACTTCCCATGAATCCGTGGGCAGGGAAAATTCACAAGTGACATTGCTGCCGCTCATCACAAAGGTCGCCGCCTCCCGGATGATTGCATTCAACTGGGTGCGTCGCCGGATGGGTGCCCCCCCTCGGGCGAACATCACCAGTTGCTGCGTCAATTCCTTTGCCCTCATCGCAGAACGTTCCACTCCGGCAAGACGTTCCAACATTTTCTCCGTGTTATGGGAATTCATTTTTGCCAGCGATAGATTGCCGATAATTCCCTGTAGGATGTTGTTGAAATCATGGGCAATTCCACCCGCCAGAAGGCCGACGGATTCCAGCTTGCTCTCCTTCAACAACTCAGCTTCGGACTTCTGGCGTTCCGTGATATCGCGAATCACCACCACCGCGCCGATCAATTTGCCATTGCGCGTGCGCACCGGGGCGGCGCTTTCAGAAACCGCCCGCTCCATTCCATTGCGTTGCACCAGATACAAAGGACTGTTGTTGCTCTGCGGCACTCCCGAGGTCAGCACGGATTGAAGCGTGCATGTGGTTTTCTCCCGTGTGCTTTGGTTCAACAACTGCAAAAGCTCCGTCAATGGCCTGCCCTTGGCCTCCGCATCCGGCCAACCCGTCAACTTCTCAGCCGCCTTGTTAATCGAGACCACCTTCGCCTCGGTGTCAGTGGTGATCACTCCATCCCCGATGGAATATAACGTCACGGCCAGGCGCTCCTTCTCCGCGGAGAGTTCCGCCTCCGACCGGCGCAACTCCTCAGCCGTCATCTCGGCACGCGACAACCCTTTGATTTCACCATAAGTAATCGCAAAGAGCAGCAAACTCAGCACCAGCCAGCAAACCAGGGCCAGATTGGGCAGGTAATGCTGGGATTCCAATTCAAACTCCGGAAGTGTTGTGAAATAAAGGGTCCAGGGATGGTCAAATAATTTCACCGAAACCGTTTTGGTTCGAGCTTCCGCCGTGCTCATCATTTGTTTCATCTTCTCAGGGTCGCCGAAAATCAGCTGCTCAGGATTCACCCTCTCGGAAGCATAAATGGCACATCCCACCAGTGGATTGGGTCCGTTGCCGAAGACTGAGTTGAACAATTTCCTGCAATCAAAGTCGGCATAAACAAACCCTTTCAGCATCGGCTTGGCTCCTGCGTCGATTCCCTTGAAATAAGCAGGCAGATAGAGACCGAATCCGGTCACACCGACACCCGTGGAACGTGGGTCCGCAAGACTCAGTTTTTCGGTGGATTGGCAAACACCAGTTTCACCCGCACGCTCCATGCAGGCCCGCCTTGTGGGATCCAACCAATGATCTTTAACCGATATATTTCCTTTGCTGGAGTCCAGATCGTAGCTGAGAACTGTGGAAAAATAATTTTCAAAACCATTCGAAGACGAAGGGTCTTTGGACAAACCCTTTGAGCCGGATTCGCCGTGGTTCAATTTTTGAATGAACCCCAATTCCCTTAGGCCATCGTGGCCGGCACTCATATCGATGGCGGAAATGTAATCGTTCCATTCCTGCTGACCGAGCGAGGGATTCGCGACAATCAGACCCCGCACCCCTTTCATGACTTCAACAAACCGCGGCATGCGTTGCTCCAGCAGAGCGCATTGATCCTGCACCAGGCGTTCGAACCGCAACCGGTTGCGCGATTCAACGCTGTTCTTGACCTGCTCGTAAATGACAACCGCTGGAATCAGCGAAAATATCAATACAAGATAGGCCACCTGCATCTTCCTGAAATGTTTCAAAGTCGGACTCATGCTAAAATTGCAATGAAGAGCAAGTTGTATGCTAGAATCCACCCCATATCCACAAACTTTTATCTGAACGGAATTTCTGGTCTAATTGTCCACAAGACAGTATTAATAAACTATGACAATGAATACCGGTATCACTGCCATCAACAACGCCGTCCAGGAATCCAGTTCCTTCGTCCGCCCTCTGTTTGCCGAGATGGGCAAGGTTGTGGTCGGCCAGAATTATCTCGTGGAACGTCTCGTTATCGGCTTGCTGGCCAACGGCCATGTCCTTCTCGAAGGCGTTCCCGGGCTGGCCAAGACGCTTTCCGTGAAATCCCTGGCTTCCTGCATGAGCGTCAAATTCTCACGTATCCAGTTTACGCCGGATATGCTTCCTGCGGATGTCGTTGGAACTCAAATCTATAACTTGCAATCGGGCAATTTCACCACACGTCGCGGCCCCATCTTTGGCAACCTGATCCTCGCTGACGAAATCAACCGTGCTCCGGCCAAAGTACAAAGCGCCCTTCTCGAAGCCATGCAGGAAAAGCAAGTCACCATCGGTGACCAGACCTTCAAGCTCGATGAACCTTTCCTGGTGCTGGCAACCCAAAACCCCATCGAACAGGAGGGAACTTATCCCCTGCCCGAGGCTCAGGTGGATCGTTTCATGTTAAAATTGAAAATCGGCTACCCCAGCCGGGCCGAGGAACGCCAGATTTTGGATTTGATGGCTAATACCCTCAAACTTCCGGCGACCTCGCCAGTGGTCAATGCCCAGCAGATTCTGGATGCCCGCAAGGTGATTAATGATATTTATATAGATGACAAGGTGAAGGACTACATCGTGGACATCGTTTGCGCCACCCGCGATCCCGAGGCCTATAAAATTCAGGTCAAGGACTTCATCCAGATCGGGGCATCCCCCCGTGCCACCATTTCCCTCACACTTGCCGCCAAAGCCTTTGCGTTCATCAAGGGTCGCGGCTATGTCACCCCCCAGGATGTCAAATCCATCGGCATGGACGTTCTCCGCCACCGAGTCGCCGTCACTTATGAGGCGGAAGCGGAAAACAAGACCAGCGAAAATATCATCCAAAAGATTTTTGATGAATTGCCCGTGCCATAAGCAAAACCACTCACGTCACATCCAGGAATAACCTGATTTAACCTGCAGAAGGGCGTTTGAACGAAATGGCAACCATAAATGGATTCACAATTCAGCTCCAATCAACGCAGTCTGATATCCGGCTGGTTTTAAAGCCATTCTGTTCTGAGGATGCCCTGAAGTCTCGCAACACCCTTTTTGCCACCTCATGATTCCCCGCGAAATCCTGAAAAAAATCCGGCAGATCGAGATTCGCACCAACCGGCTGGTGAGTGAATCTCTCGCTGGGGCATATCACAGTGTCTTCAAGGGGCAGGGCATGAACTTCGATGAGGTGCGCGAGTACCAACCGGGCGATGAGGTTCGCACCATCGATTGGAATGTGACTGCCAGGATGAATCATCCGTTCATCAAGAAGTTTGTCGAGGAACGAGAATTAACCGTGATGCTTCTGGTGGATGTCAGCAAATCGGAATGGTTCGGTTCCGGCGAACAATCCAAACGCGAACTCGCCGCTGAAATCGCCTCTGTTCTTGCCTTCTCCGCGATCCGCAATAATGACAAGGTAGGACTCATCCTCTTTAGTGAGGAGGTCGAGAAATTTATACCACCCCGCAAAGGCCGGAAGCACGTGCTTCGTGTCATCCGGGAAATACTTTTCTTCGAACCGCGCCGACGCGGCACCAACCTGAACGTGGCGCTGGAATTTCTGACGCGCGTCACCCCGCGCAAGGCCATCACCGTGGTGGTATCCGATTTTCTGGGACAAAACATCAGCCAGCCTTCGCAAGGCCCGGCAGCCCGCCGTCAGGCCCGTCAGGGAGGCTTCGCCCTGCCCCAATCCCTGGCCATGGAATCGCTGACTGCGTTGCGCTCGGCCCATCGCCGACACGATGTCGTAGCCATCCAGATTACAGACCGTTACGAATTGGAACTTCCCGACCTGGGAAGGCTGGTGCTCAAAGATGCCGAAACCGGGGAAGTAGTGGAGGTCAACACCAGCGATCCACGCAAACGCGAGGCTTTCGCCCAGCGACAGATTAAAGCCCAGGCAGAATTGCTCAAGGTATTCCGTTCCGCGAAGATCGATTCCATCCAACTGCGCACCGACATGCCCTATGATACCGCGCTGGCACGATTCTTCGAAACCCGCGAAAAACGCAGACGCCACGGATGAACACCAACATCTCCATCTCTTCCAGCGCTCCGGTAGCCGCCCCCAAGGTGCCGGACATTCAGCCGATCAAACCTCCCCTGGTGCTTCCGGATGCATTGACCTGGCTTTGGATTGTGCTCGCACTCCTGGCCCTGGCAGTTATCGGATATTTTGTGTGGAAAAAATATTTCAGGCAGGAGCCTCCCGCCATTCCGCAGATCATTATTCCGCCCCATGAAAAAGCCAGAAAGAGTCTTCAGGATGCCTACGGGCTTATGGATCAGCCCCAGCCCTTTTGCTTTGCCGTTTCGGGAGCCGTACGTGTCTACCTGGAGGAGCGGTTTGATGTTCATGCACCGGACCGCACCACCGAAGAATTCCTTCGCGAACTTGGAAACTCAACCATTCTACTGCCCGATCAGAAACAAAGCCTCGGCGAGTTTCTTTCCATTTGCGACATGGTAAAATTCGCCCGCTACGAACCAGGACGCGAGGAATTAAAAGCTCTTTTCGATTCCGCCAACCGCTTGATTGATGAAACCGAGCCCCAGCCGGTGCCGGTGACTGATTCCACCCAAAGCGCAGCATGAACCCATCGCATCCCATCCTGTTGCTTTATCTCACCCTCCCAGGAATTCTGGATTGGCTGGGTTCATGGCATTTTGCACAGCCCTACCTTTTGCTGCTGCTGCTGTTGATTCCAATCATGTCGTGGTTGAAAGGGGGACGCAACCGCCAGCCAGCCTTTCTTTATTCCTCCGTTCAACTGGTCAAGGGAATCATCGGCATCACCCGGTCCAGTGCCGGAAGCATGCTGCTAAAAATACGATGGCTGGCCATCGCCTTGCTCATTATCGCGCTGGCCCAACCCCAGCGGCGACTCAGCGAAACGACCATACACTCCAGTGGTGTGGATATTGTTGTGGCACTGGATATGTCCGGCAGCATGAATGCGGAGGACGAGGGGTTTGAATTGAATGGAGAACAGTCCACCCGTTTTCTGATCGCGAGGGATGTCCTCAAAAAATTCATTAACAAACGCCCTTTTGACCGCATTGGCCTGGTGATTTTTGGTGCGCAAGCCTACGTGGTGGTACCGCCCACGCTGGATCATGACTTTCTGACCAGCAACCTGGAGCGAATGGAAATCGGGATGCCGGGGTTTGATGAAAGCCGCACCGCCATTGGCTCAGCCATCGCCACCAGCCTCAATCGTCTCCGCGATTTGAAATCCAAGAGCAAGATTGTGGTACTGATGACGGATGGTGGTAATAATTCCGGTTCAGTGCCCCCGCTTACCGCATCCGAGGCCGCCCAAGCCTTGGGAATCAAGATATACACCATTGGTGTGGGCACTCGCGGCCAATCAAAAATCTGGACCGGCCAGTACGATTTCTCGGGAAGAAAAATCAAGCAAACCATCCAAGCGGACCTGGATGAAGAAACCCTTGGCAAAATCGCCGAGATGACGCATGCGAAATACTACAGCGCTGACAGCACGGACACCTTGAAAAAAATTTATGCCGACATTGATCGATTGGAGAGGACAGATGTCGAGGTCAAGAAATACAGCCAATACGATGAGAAATATCACATACCGCTGATTGCGGGGATGTTCCTCGTCCTGCTGGAAGTGATTTTAAACAACACCATTTGGAGGAGATTGCCATGAATTTTGCACGCCCCCTCATGTTTCTCGGTCTCCCGCTGATCGTCCTGCCTCTGATTCTGTTTCTGTGGTGGGCCTGGCGGGAGCGTCAGAGGCTCATCACCCAATTCATCTCCGCCCGCCTCGTTGCATTGCTCAAGGTAGGGGTTTCCCCGGTCAGACAGAAGTTGCGTCTCGCATTGATAGTGCTCTCAGTGTGTTTCATGATCCTGGCACTGACACGCCCGCAATGGGGATCCTCAGCCGAGGAAGTCCGCCAACGTGGATTGGATATCATTGTGGCCATCGATGCCTCCAAAAGCATGCTGGCCGAGGATGTGCAACCCAACCGTCTTACCCGCGCAAAGCTGGAGGCGATTAACCTGATGCAAAAAGCCCGAACCGACCGGCTCGGCTTGGTGGCCTTCGCCAGCTCAGCATTTCTCTTGTGCCCGCTGACACTGGACGAAACTGCATTTGCCCAAAGCGTCAACGCCCTCGATACAAGCACTTTCTCCCAGGGAGGGACCGCCATCGGGGAGGCAATTGATGAGGCACGGAAGACCTTTAAGACAGAATCAGACAATCACAAAGTTCTCATCATCTTCACGGACGGCGAGGATCACGATAGTCAGGCCGTGGAATCCGCCAAAGCCGCAGCGGAAGAAGGCATCATCATTGATACCATTGGAATTGGAAGCGTGGATGGGGAGCAAATCCGCTATAAGGATGATCACGGCCGTCTCGTCAACCTCATGGATGAGGATGGCAAGCCTGTCGTATCCAAACTGGATGAGGAATTTCTAAAGAAACTTTCCAACCTGACGCCCGGAGGTCTCTACGTGCCCTTGCGTGGTGCCAAAACGGTGGAACAACTTTATGACGCGGCGATTGCCCCCCTTCCCAAATCCGAGGGAAACACGCACATTTTGCGTCGCTTGAAGGAACGATATCATTGGTTTCTGGGCGTGGCGATCGCGCTTCTGATCCTGGAAATGTTCTTCCCCGACCGGAAGCGGAAAAAAAGTACTTCCTCAACTTCCAGCGAAGCCCAGGCTGTGTCGATGGCTGCATTGGTTACGCTCAGTTTGTTCCTACTGCCCGTAAGCGTCATGGCCGGACCCAGCAAAGCCCTGAAGGAATACAACAGTGGCGATTACGAGAATGCATTCAAACACTATCAGGAATTGCTGGATAAAAAGTCCAATGATCCGCGCCTCCATTTCAACTCAGGAGATGCCGCCTATCAAGCCGGTCAGCTGGATAAGGCACAGTCTGAATTTAGTGAAGCCTTGAATTCACCGGACATCCAGCTCCAGCAAAAATCTTATTACAACCTGGCAAACACTTATTACAGGCTTGGACAGCAAAGCCAGGAACCCGACAAGAAACAGGAATTTTGGGAAAATTCGCTGAAGAATTACGAAAGCGCCCTGAAACTAAATAAGCAGGATCAACAAGCTGCTTTCAACAATGACTTCGTGAAGCGTCAGTTGGAGGAACTGAAGAAACAACAGCCTCAGCAAAATTCCCAGGATGATAAAGGCAAAAAGCAGTCGAAGGAAAAAGACAAAGATCAGAAGAATCAGGATCAAAACAACAAGAAGGATCAGACAAAGCAAAACGAGAAAGACCAGCAAGACCAGCAGCAGAACCAGGAAAAGCAACAGCAGCAGGATCAGAATTCCCAGCAAAAAAAACAGGATCAACAGTCTCAATCCGACCAGGAAAAACAGCAGCAGGCCGACCAGAAGAAATCTCCTGAGCAAAAAAAGAAGGAACAGGATCGCAAAGCGGCGGAAAAGAAAAAAGCCCAGGAGGAACAAAAAGCCGCTGCTGCTGCAGCCGCCGAGCAAAAAGAAGAAACTCAATCACCCGAGGATGCCAAAAAAGAGGCTGCCATGATGGCGGCAGGCCAGATGACTCCCACGCAGGCCAAACAACTGCTGGATACGCATAAGAACGACGACAAAGTATTCCATTTTTCCCCAACCAATTTCACCACCATGGAATCCTTGCGGCATAAAACCTGGTGAGGCTGCACTTCAGGTGCAGAAGGCGAACTAGATTGCCCCCGGGGGGCTTCCAGCAGAGATGAAATAAAAGAAAAAGCGCGGCATAAAATGATGCCGCGCTTTTCTTGAAAGAATTGTTAAATCAAGCCTTGGACTTGGATTTCTTCTCGGGAGCCGCTTCTGCAGCTTCAGGCGCTGGACGACGTCCGCGCTTCTCGGTGCGCTCTTCCTTGAGGGCAGGAGCCACGGTGGGCTCAGGCAACGGAGTGATGCTCTCCACGCGAACCTTCAGGATGGTGTTCACGTCATGATGGAGACGAAGTTCAACTTCGTGATCACCCAAGCTCTTAATGGGTTGTTCGAGATGGATTTTCTTCTTGTCCAGGGACACATCGAACTGGGTTTTCAACTGATCGGCGATGGCACCGGAGGTCACAGCGCCGAACATCTTACCATCTTCGCCGGTCTTGACGGCAATGACAGCGATGAGCTTGGAAAGGCTCTTGGACAGTTCGGTCATGTGGTTGAGCTCATCCGCTTCACGGGCGGCACGACGCTGCTTCAATGCTTCGATGCGGCGCTTGTTGGCTCCGGTCAGGGGAATGGCCAGCCCTTGGGGAATCAGGTAATTGCGGGCATAGCCGGCAGCGACCTTGACCTGGTCGGACTCGCCACCCAGCCCAATGATATTGTGGGTCAGAATAACTTCGGTTTTTGGCATAAATTTTAAATTCTTGTTAAATTAAACTCTTGATCTCGCACCTG
>Ga0214192_1001188_pt1 | contig 14847 bp, 14 predicted proteins | sample TroBogEpilimnion_44_FD_153030 | JGI IMG/M metagenome (GOLD analysis project Ga0214192, IMG submission 153030) | Freshwater microbial communities from Trout Bog Lake, WI - 29JUL2008 epilimnion | ecosystem: Environmental > Aquatic > Freshwater > Lake > Epilimnion/Euphotic zone | place: Trout Bog... | reverse complement strand
AGAAAAGGCAACAAGACAGAAGTGCGCTTCACACATCAGGGTCTGGTGCCGCAGATCGAGTGCCATGGGGCCTGCTCGGATGCCTGGACACGCTATCTGAAAGAAAAGCTGCAGCCGCTGATAGCCAATGCGACAAAAGGATAGCACTACAATATAAGCTACGACAGCGGACGAGCTCTTTGCCTCATGCCCGCTACTCACTGATTTTGACCTCACCCATCATCTCCCGATTGGGTTTGCTGAGTATGATGTCATGCTGCTGTCGCTCCTCACTCGTGAATGATACAAACTCGGGACGATAGGCATGATAGCGTGCCTCCAGCATATGATGGCGGCGGTCGTGGGCGCTGACTTTGACCGTCAAAGCGTATTGTCCGGTTTTGTCTGTGCGGGTAGTCTCATAGGCGTACCGCGTCGTAGTATCTACGATCGATACAGTAGCATATGCGATCGGTTTGTGATCTGCGTCGAGGACGCGGCCTGTGAGATAGAGGGTATCTGCGGGCTGTACGGGTTTTGTTTCTACCGATACCACGGCACCCAAGGTTCTGTTCTCCTGACGCGTATTTTCCGTTTGACTGGCTTGCACTTCACCTTTAGGCATATTGCAGCTCATAGCGAGTAGTGGCAGCAGGCCCAGCGCAAACATCCGCCAACGCAGGAAGCCCTCCGCCGGCCTGTATAGCCGCAGACGGCGTGACACCTGATCCTCTCGTAGCCTGCCGCACACTCCTGTGGCAGTGCTGAGATAGGATATGACCTGCTCATCCGTCATGCGGGTGAAGTCCACCACCTCCTTCCGGCAACTCCGGCAGAATGCGCCCCGCTCTGAGGTTTCCATTTTCTGCCAGTCCTCATGACATGGCTTAGGTATGGAGATTTGTATGCTGGTATTTTTCATAGCGGCTTTTAGTGATAGATACATCTCTGCTATCAAATCCATAAAATCATGAGATAATTGTATTTCATTCTCTATATCCCCGAAGTGTGGATGCTTTTCCTGCACAGGCCTGGTGGCATGGAATTGGCTCTGAGAAAGAGATAAAAGCAATCGTTATGAAAAAGATATTTTTTAAAATGCTGATCGTATCAAATATCATGATCTCAGCGGCATCGATGATGGCACAGGGCACTCCATCTACTCCGGGCATGCCAAACAACCCTCCGGGATCGAATCCCCCGGGCAATCTCAATCCTAATGGTCCGCTCGGCACTACCGGCAATCCCGGCTTTCCGACTACACAGCCTGGTGGAGGTGTGACAGGACCTACGGGTCCGGCAGGAGCAACCGGGTCTTCAGGTAGTCCCTCTACTCCAGCGCTACCCGGTTCACCGGGACATACAGGCCCTATGGACAATAGGCAGAAAAAGGGAATGAACTAGTAATGTATTTTAATCGGAGCAAAATTACCTATGCTTTGCTTTGATACACCTCTATTTCCCGCACGTTCATTTTTCTTTGCGGAACTTTATGGTAGAAATTAATTGTAAGAACATATTCATCAGCGCAAAGCTGAGTTCGGAATAAAAGATTGGGTTGGTTTAGGTTAGGCTGGTACGTGGCGTGCCGGCCTTTTTTATTTAATGGAACAGCCACCTGATCATTTTTTATTTGTGCCGCAGAGGCTTGACACCGTCGTGAGTGTGCGTTGTGGAATTCTGCTAACCGCCTTAGGTTTAATCCCTAATTAGTTCTTAAATGTCGTGGACTATCTTTCACGGCATATGCCGCTATTTTCTACATTCTGGGTATTAAGCACCTTCATATTCGCCTGCTTTCTGCATGGTATGTTCTTTGACCTATCAAAACGAAAAACCGACAACATGAACAAGATACTCTTAAACTTTATGACTGCATTTTGCGTCATCTTTTGCGCTACCCTGCTGGTAGCGCAGTCCACGCCATCTTCTCCATCTTCACCCGGCACACCGGGAGGAAATCCGGGAGTGGTCACACCAGGTAATCCAAACAACAACGGCCAGATGGGTGCTACAGGATCTATCGGATCGACAGGATCAAGCGGTGGCTATAAGAGGCCACAAGGCGGAGCTACCGGCACATCAGGATCTAAAGGCGTATCAGGACAAAGGGGCGCCACCGGCTCATCGGGCATGAGAGGTGCACCGGGTACCTCAGGATATACTGGCCCTAGCGGCAATACTCCTCGTTAAACTTTTGGTTTTCTAAAATTGCGGAAAAACCCTCTGGGCCTCGACCCGGAGGGTTTTGGATTTTTATTCGGGTTTGAGAAATGCAATTTCCCGCGGATTTAGCAGATGTACGCAGACTATACTATGACAACGGAAATGGCAATCGTATTCCAACAATCCTTAACAAACATGATTTCGAATTTTGCATTAACTTCGATGCAGTGGAAATAAACCGTCAATACCAGTCTCTGATCGAGAACCTCGACCGCTTCATTCGCAAGTATTACACCAATCAGGCTATACGCGGGGGCATCTTCTCGCTGATCTATGTGCTGGGATTTTTCCTCGCCATCAATCTGCTGGAGTATTACCTCTATCTTTCGCCCCTGCTGCGCAAGGTGCTTTTCTTTAGCTTCATTGGCTCTTCACTTGCTTTTGTAGGACGCTTCCTTGTCGTGCCTCTCATGCATCAGTATCGGCTGGGCCAGGTGATTAGCCATGAGCAGGCAGCACAGATCATCGGACAGCATTTCACTGAGGTCAAAGACAAACTGCTAAACGTCCTCCAGCTCAAAAAGCTTGAATCACTAGACGACTACTCCCTGATCAATGCCAGCATCAATCAGAAAATCACGGAGCTGAAGCCCGTGACATTCACCAATGCCATAGACCTGCGCCAAAACCGCCGCTATGTCAAGTATATGCTACCACCGCTGTTTCTTTTCCTCTTTATCGTGATCGCCGCACCGAGGATCATCACTGAGGGTACTAGCAGGCTGTATCACAATAACACGACTTTTGAGAAAGAAGCGCCTTTTCACTTTGTGATCAAAAACAAAAGCCTGAGCGCGCTGCAGTTTGACAACTTCGAACTCGAAGTAACTACGGAGGGCGATGTGCAGCCGAGCGAAGTCTATCTCGAGACAGACAATACGATCGTCAAACTAAAACAGAAAGAAAAAAATGTCTTCACCCATGAGTTTGTGAATGTGCAGAAGACGACGGCATTTCATTTCAATGCAAATGGATTTAAGTCAAAAGACTTTACGCTCAATGTAACTGCAAAGCCCGTGATCACAGGTTTTGAGATCTATGCCGAGTATCCTGCCTACACCGGCAAACAAAACGAAACGATCAAAAATGCCGGGGATGTAGTAGTGCCTGTCGGTACTAAGCTATCATGGAAACTAGATGCGCGCAATACGAGCGATATACAGTTTAAGCTCGGCGACTCGCTCTATCAGACGAAGAAGACTGGTGAGAATACTTATAGCTTCTCAAAGGTAATGATGGATGGTGGCACCTATGGTATCAAGGTCTCAAATAACGAAGTGAAGAATGCAGACTCTGTCTCCTACTCTCTCGGCGTGACACCGGACCTCTATCCGGTAGTCAATGTACAGGAGAAGCGCGACTCGGCGAATGATCATTTCTTCTACTACCTCGGCGATATTTCGGATGACTATGGTTTGCGCAAACTGACATTTAACTATCAGATCACGCGTGCGGACTCCGGCGCAGCGGCTATCTCAAAGTCTGTCGATGTGCCATTTGCGGCAGGGGCGGCAGCACGCTTCAGCTACTACTGGAATATGCAGGACCTCAGCATCAAGCCGGGCGATAAGATGACCTACTACTTTGAGGTCTGGGATAATGATGGCGTGCATGGCAGCAAGTCGACGAAGTCTTCGCTCATGCGCTTTGACATGCCGAGCATGAATGAGATAGAGAAGCAACTCACAGCTGACAACAAAGAAGTAAAAGACGAACTCAAAGATGCGATGAAGGAAGCGCGTGACCTGAAGAACAAGATCCAGGACATGCAGAATAAAATGATCGACAAAAAGAACCTGAGCTGGGAAGATAAAAAGAGCCTGTCTGACATGCTCCAGCAGCAAAAGGACCTGCAAAATAAACTGGAAGGGCTGAAGGATAAATTTAGCAAGAACAACGAGAAGCAGAATGAGTTTAAAGACCAGAGCGAAAGCATCAGGGAGAAACAAAAACAACTCGAAGACCTCATGGCCTCTACCATGAGCGAGGAGATGAAGAAGCTCATGGAGAAGATGGAGAAGATGCTCGATGACCTGAATAAGAAAGATGCCGTCGAGAAAATGGACGACCTGAAAGCCAATAACGAGAAGACGGAAAAGGAACTCGACCGTATGCTTGAACTGTTTAAGAAGCTCGAATTTGACCAGAAGCTACAGGATGAGATCAAGAAGCTGGACAAGCTCGCAGAGAAACAGGAAGCGCTGGCGAAGGAAACAGAGAAAGCTAAAAAAGATGAAAAAGCAGGCGAAAACCCTAAGGACGACAAGAATAACAAAGACGCCGCCAAAGACAACAAGGACAATAAGGATAGCAAAGACAACAAAGATGCGAATGCCAAAAAAGATGGCAAAGACGGCAAGGACAACAAAGAGGCCAAAGCACAGGACCTGAAAGACAAACAGGATAAACTGGACCAGGAAGCCAAAGACGCAAAGAAAGACCTCGAGGACCTGAAGAAGGCCAACGAGGATGCCAAGAAAAGCGATGAGATGAAAGACGCGCAGCAGAGTATGGACGATGCGCAAAAGGACCAGCAGGATGCCGATCAGTCTCTCTCTCAGAAGCAAAACCAGAAGGCATCCAAGAGCCAGAAGTCAGCCGCACAGCAGATGAAGAAAGCCTCTCAGAGCCTCGCCAAGATGAAGTCTAAGATGGAGGAGGAAGAAAATGGAGAGGATATGGCTTCGCTCCGTCAGCTGCTGAAGAATATCCTGGCACTGTCATTCGATGAGGAGAAGCTGATGAATCAGTTTAAGACCATCAATATCAATGCACCGAAGTATGTGGACCTAGTGAAAGAACAGCAACGCATCCGGGAGAACTCAAAGATGGTGGAGGACAGCCTCTATGCACTGGGCAAGCGGGTCTTCCAGATACAATCATTTGTGACTAAGCAGATGACCGATATCAATAAGTATCTGGGCAAATCGCTGGGTGACCTGGAGGAGCGCAATACATTTAAAGCCGCCGGCAATCAGCAGTACGTGATGACGGGTTATAACAATCTTGCTCTCATGCTCAGCGAGACCCAGCAGCAGATGCAGCAGCAGCAAGCAGAGAGCGACTCCAAGCAGCCATCGAGCGGACCGCCAAAGCTGGCATGCAAGAAGCCCGGCAGCGGCCTGCCTAACCTGTCTAAAATGCAAAAGCAGCTCAACGACAAGATCACCCAGATGTCCGAGCAGATGAAAAAAGCCGGCCAAAAGCCCGGCGAGGGCCAAAGCGGAATGTCTAAAAATGGCATGAGCAAGGAGTTTGCTGAGATGGCGGAGAAACAGGCACAGATGCGCAAAGAGCTGGAGAAAATCAACGGCGAGCAAAATAAAGATGGCAAAAACGGCCTTGGGGACCTGAGCAAAGCCATCCAGCAGATGGAGCAAAATGAAACAGATTTGGTCAATAAACGTATTACCTCGGAGATGTTGCGCAGACAGCAGGAGATACTGACCCGGCTGCTGGACGCCGACAAGGCTGAGAAGGAAAGAGGAGAAAAACCCGAGCGGGAGTCTACTACCGCAAAGGATAAGGAGCACAAGATGCCTCCGTCCCTGGAGGAATATCTGAAGCAGAAGCAAACCGAAGTCGACTGGTATAAAACCGTGCCGCCATCTCTGAAACCCTACTATAAGAATCTGGCTGAGAAGTATTTCAAAAGCATCTCTGTGGTGAATTGACAAATGTTAATTTACTAAAGTGAGGATAATTAGTTTGTTAAAAGGATAAGCAATTTTATATTTGTAATAATAATCACTAAGTGGAAACTCTGACCATCACATCCGACCCTCATAATATCGCACAGGTAGAAGCCTACGTCGAGGACCTGCGTGCCAAATTTAACATAGGTGACGATGCCTACGGCAATATACTGATCTCCCTCACCGAGGCGGCCAATAATGCTATCATTCACGGCAATGGTTCTGATCCGTCAAAGGATGTCAAGATCACCGGAGCAGTCGATGAGCGCGGTAAGACGCTGACCTTCACGATCTCAGATCATGGCAAGGGATTTGACTACAATAATCTCCCCGACCCTACAGCTCCTGAGAATATCGACCAGCCATGTGGCCGTGGCGTATTCCTCATGATGGCGCTGGCGGACATGGTGGTCTTCTCCAACAAAGGCGCTACTGTCGAGCTGCAATTCAGGATCTGAGTCCATGGCGGTATCCTTTCACAATGCAGACATCCGCTTCACGCTGACTGCCAAACCTGCGCTTAAAAAATTTATCACTGCGTCATTTGAGAAAGAGACTGGAAAGAAACTTTCTATTACCTATGTATTCTGCTCGGACGAATACCTACTTGGTATCAATCGCAGCTTCCTCCAGCATGACTACTATACAGACATCATTACCTTCCCACTATCCGAGACCGACAAAAAAACCGAAGCCGAGATCTACATCAGTATCGACCGCATCCGGGACAATGCAGATAAACTCAAGGTGCCATTCGAACAGGAATTGCATCGAGTGATCTTTCATGGAGTACTTCATCTGGCGGGGTATAAAGACAAGACTGCCAGGCAAAAAGAACTGATGCGCAGCATGGAGGACAGTTGGATCAAAGCCTTCCAAAAGGCCTCTAAGAGTTCTTAATTATAGCCATCAATTAGTAGAGAGCCACTCCGCAGGATTGAGCTTATCCTTGCCTTTCCAGATCTCCATGTGGATCTTGGTCTGTGAGTCGCTCTTGTCAGTGAATAGCGATCCCAGTGTCTGCTTGGTGATCAGCACATCGTTTGCCTTGACATTGGTCGATGCGATGTTTGAGTAGACGGTGAAGTACTCACCATGCTTCACGATGATACATGTCTGCGTAGTCGGCAGGGAGAATACACTCACCACCGTTCCTTTAAATACTGTACGGCCCTGTACGCCATTATCCGTCTTGATATCGAGGCCATTGTTCTCTGTGAATACACCCTTCAGTATCGGATGCTCATGCTTACCAAATGCGCCGACGATCACGCCCTTTGGCACTGGCCATGGGAGCTTGCCTTTGTTGCTGGCGAAGTCCGAGGTCAGCGCCTGATCCTTTGGCGAGACTAAGATAGTCTCTGTGTGAGTAGCCGGTTTCTTAGGCAGCGTAGTCGTTGTCTGGCCGCTGTTTGATTTAGCCTTGGCCTCGGCGAGTGCCTTTTTGTGGGCTTCGTCTTCCGCTTTCTTGCGTGCTTGTTTTATTTCATCCTCTATGATCTTGGTCACACGGGTGTTGAGCGCAGCGACAGCTTTGTTTTTGATGTCGACATACTTGCGCATCTTCTTCTCCTTGTCGCCGAGCTGTGCGATCATCTTATCTGTCTCTTCTTTTTCGCTCTCGAGCTTATCCTTTTGCTCGCTCTGTGCCTGCAGGAGATTTTCTTTGCGGTGCTTGCTTTGCTCGAGGGTGGTCTTCTTATCCTGCAGATCGTGTATCTCACGGTCCAGCTCCTCGGCTTGCCTGCGGCGATAGTCGGACACGCGCTTCAGGTAGTTATAGCGGGAGAACGCCTCATTAAAAGAAGATGCCGAAATAACGAAAGTGATCTGATTCTGCAGGGCCAGGTTACTATATGTCTTGCGCAGCATCTGTGCGTAGTCAGCTTTCATTTTTTCGACCTGCACGGTCTCAGACTCGATATTCTTTTTAGCATCGACGATGTGGCCCTGGAGATCGTCGATCTGGTTGCTATAGTTAGCGATCAGCTCTTCACGCTTCCTTATTTTCTCTTTGAGTATCTCTACGGCTTCGAGGTTTTCCTTCTTCATGCTCGTCGTCTCCTTGAGCTGTTTCTCCATGTCCGCGATCTCTTTGCGCAGCGTCTTCATCTGCGACTCGAGTTGCTCTTTTTTCTGCTTGCCAGACTGTGCGAACATGACATTGCCAAACGCAAACACAATTAGGAACGCGAGCAGAATAGCAACGCCACCACGCACACGTCGCATCAGGATAGATGAAAAATTCGCTTCTTTATCTTGCATTGTCTCAATACTCAATACTAACTACTCAATACTATCTAAAACTTAATCGTATTCACCTCCGTCATGCCGGCACCAAATTCAAACGGAAAACTCAACACTTCATTGACCTTGATCTTGGTATACATCAGGTGCAGGCTGAAGAGTTTACTTCCTTGCTTGATATCAATGCTTCGCTCCGTAGAGAAGGGCCTACCCTGCTCCTGTGAATACCCTGTAAAAGTAAGGCTCATCTGCTGGTTTAGCATCTTGTCTGTCAACACACTTTTCGCCAATGTATAGTTTTGGGGATAGAGACCCGACTGATAGAGAAACGCTGGCGACTCAGCGCGGATGATATGCAGGCTATCCTGCATGCCGCGATACTCCGGACTGGCATGCGTGAACTGCAGATAGGCCCCCATGATGAAAGCCTGCAGCTCTGACAGATTGGTCTGCATCGGGATCAGCCTGGCCATATAGGAGATGGGCTGGCGCAGGTATTCATTGCTCAGCTTATTGACTACGAATATGCTATCGCGCGTGACCAGTATGCGACCACCCTCTATGCCAAAGGGCCCCTGCAGCGAGATCCAGAGCATACTATCGCGACGCATACGTACCGCGGCGGTGAAGTCCTGGCTCAGGTTATTGTCATTGTACTCCACCTTGATGCGCGAGGAGAACCACTCATAGTCCACCTGATTGGCGCGGGAGAGCTGTATATAGCGGGCGGCTTCATTGTCGGCTGCGGTCGTATCGCCGTTTTTTGAGACACGCGATCCGGTCATTATCTTTTTCGTTTTGCACGAGGAGAAAGACAAAATGGAGATGAAAAGAATAAACAGTGCGCTATATCTGATACTGGTCATGATGGATATTAATAAAACGCAAATATCCGGTTTTTTGGTGTGAAGTGATTAAATTGATTCTAGGAAGAATCAGGCGATAAGATTAAACCATCGCAGCCCTGATCAGCTCAAAATCCTCTTTAGGTATTTCCGCAAAACCACTCATCAGGTAGAAGCCCCACTTCTTTTTATTCTTGATAAACGACAGCTGCTCTATCAGTGGGCGGATGTCGGCAGTTTTGCTTTTCAGGTATTTCACATCGCGCCTGTATGGTTTGAATGTATCGCTCACTTGTACATTGTATGGCTTGTCATCGATCACATGCCCGATCGCGGTAAACAGCAGTAGTGGCTTTCCGCCATCCATCTTATCCTTCGCCGAGTAGTAGATGATCTCATCACCTTTCTCCATTTTGCTCACATGGTCATACCTGCCGTGACCTGCCTGAGCGATGCCCTGCTCTACGCCCAGCTGTACATGATCGGCGGTGGCTCCGATGATAAAATATTTCATGCTTGATCTTTAATAATTTTGCGAATCGCGACTAAGCCCTACAAAAACGGCGTCTTCACCAGCATGGTCCAAGGACTATGTATTCAATAGCATAGCTTTAGTAAAAAACTAAATTAAATCAACATCAAAAACTCTTTCGGAGTATAGACATCGAGCTGTGCCAGAGAATACGGAGCAAAGTCTTTTTTATTGAATGTCAAAAAGTAGTCTGTTTTGCCTAGTGCTGTATAGTATTGAAATGCATCTTCCAGATCTTTGAAAGAGGAGGCTAAGCCTGAAAACAATTTGGTCTCATCAGACGGCAGAACAGAAATAAACGACAGATATTGGCGTAAGATCAGACGAACTTGTTTATCGGTGTGCTGCTTCCTCAATACATATGACAAAGTATAGAAGGTGGCCGAAGAACAAAAGCACTCTATCTTTCCATCTTCTGCCAGTTTAAATACCGATATTGTCTCTTGATAATTTGCGCGCATCAGGGCGTGCTCGAAAATAATATTCGCATCTATAAAGACTTTATACACGATGCTTGTCTTTTATGTACATATCCTTGATATCGTCATCAGACATGTGTTGTAAATCTTTGAGGCAACCGGCCAGTTCTTCGGAGAGATATTTGCTTTTCTTCTTCTTTGTTATAGACTCAAAGTAATTTTCCACCATAGCAGACAGGCTTGTGCCGTGTTTCGCTGCATATACTTTTGCCCTGTTTATCACGTCAGGATCGAGCTTTAATGTTAGTTTAGCATCCATAATGTACGTATCATTTATAAAGATACGTACAATTTTTGAAAACCGCAAACACGCTTTACAAAAACGGCGTCTTCACCACCTTAGCCTTCACCAGGCTATTGCGGATATCGATGAAGATCTCCGTGCCGATGGCGGAGTGCTCTGCCTTCACATAGCCGAGGCCGATAGCCTTGCCCAGTGTCGGAGACTGTGTGCCTGAGGTGATCTCGCCGATCTCATTGCCTGCGGCGTCTTTGATCTTGTAGTGTTGGCGGGGGATGCCGCGGTCGATCATCTCTATGCCGACGAGCTTTTTGGTTGCGCCGGTTTCTTTGATGTGCTTGTGGTAGTCGGAGTTGATGAACGGCTTGGTGAATTTCGTGATCCAGCCCAGACCCGCTTCTATCGGTGAGGTAGTGTCGTCGATGTCGTTGCCATAGAGGCAGAAGGCCTTCTCCAGGCGGAGCGTATCACGGCAGGCGAGACCTGTAGGCAGGATGCCAAACTCCTGGCCTGCGTCAAACACCGCATACCAGAGTTTTTCCACTTCTGCATTCGGCACGTAGAGCTCGAAGCCTCCCGATCCGGTATAACCCGTATTGGAAATAATCACCTGAGGGATACCCGCCAGTGTACCTACGGTAAATGCATAATACGGTATAGCACTGAGATCTACATCCGTCAGCTTCTGAAGTGCTTTAATCGCATTCGGCCCCTGTACGGCGAGCAGGCTGGTGTCGTCGCTGAGGTTTTTCATCTCCACACCGAAGGTATTGTGCTGGCTGATCCAGTTCCAGTCCTTTTCAATATTGGAGGCATTGACCACGAGGTAGTACTCGTCCTGAGATTGACGATAGACGAGTAGGTCATCCACGATTCCGCCCTTGTCATTGGGCAGGCAGGAGTATTGAATCTTGCCGTCTGTCAGTTTAGAGGCATCATTGCTGGTCACGAGCTGGATCAGTTCGAGCGCCTTCGGTCCGCGCAGCAGAAACTCCCCCATGTGAGACACATCAAACACCCCCACGCTATTGCGCACCTGATTGTGCTCGGCATTGATACCGGAGTAGGAGATGGGCATATTATATCCTGCGAACTCGGCCATCTTGGCCCCGAGCGACTGGTGAACGTGAGTGAGCGCTGTGTTTTTCATCTTTGTTTTTGAGACGCCAAATGTACGCTTTGGATTTGAATTTAAAGGATGATTTTTGATCACTTTTGCCCCGACTTTCCAGGTCTTTCGGTACAAAGGCGACACCGTAGATTTTAAATATTTTTTTTTGAAGCCAAAGAGACCTGGAAAGTCTAAACAAAGACCCTATCCGCACTTCCTGCACCTATAAAATCCGGTAGGTCAAAAATACATTTTTTATTGTAATAATGCAAATTTAGCATTTCGTTTTCACCACGGAGAGCGCTTTTTTCTTTTCCATTTTTACATCCTTATGCAAGATTTAGATAGCTCATATCCAAAAGAGTATAGATTAAAGAAACCCCCATTTAAAATGAAAAATCTAATCAACTTCTAATCCCCGCGGAACCATGCTGCAGCGACACATTTGTCTGTATACCAACTTTAATTTGACCTCACTCCAAAATCAAAGAAATACCTATCCGGATCATCAGGGTCGATGTAGAGCATCACATCGCGCGCCAGGAAGGTCATAGAGACAGTGTCCCTATCCATGTCGAGGTCTGCTTTGTATTCTCTCTGCTGATTGGTCGTGGGATCCGTGTAGGTATAGATGAATTCCGTTTGGCCGACGCGCACCTCTCGTACATTATCCATTTCATTGCCGCTGAGCACATTCATCCCTGCGATGCGGCCTGACTCCCGTTCCTTCTCGTAGCTGTAGCTCAGGTCGGTGATCCGGCATTTATCAAAATCTACTTTGACAGCTATCCCTCTCTCGCGGATGTCATTGATTTCGTCCCTCCACTCATTTTGACTAGCGGCAAAATCACTTCGCGGCAAGACCAGTCTATATCCCAGATATGCTGCCCCCATACTCGCCAGCAGCCACAGCCAGGGATACGGTATCACCGAACCCGAATAGCGCGAAAAGAAGAGCACCATGATCGCTCCTCCGACCATCAGCAGGACGCCCAGTATTGATCTCATCGGGTTTAGCTTTGTATTAAAAGTACGGTATTCCGCAGAATAGACAAAACGCTAAACAATTGTCGTGCGCGAGGTAGAATAGCCGCATCAGAAACAGTATTTGCAAATCACAATATTCTTCTGATAGTTCGCTATTTTTGAATATAAACTACCCATATGAAAATTGTTTACGCCCTTATCCTCTGTGTCTTGCTGTCGCTCATATATGCGCAATCAGCTAATGCACAATTAAGCCACGAGTATTTTATCAAAGTAAATACTGCCACCGGCGCTTATCACATCATTGACTCTCTGCCCGGCGTGCGCTATATCAGGACAGGCCTGAGCTGCACGGCGATAGACCGCGCCGGAGGCAGGTATTTTTTTGACGGACTGGATGCGGCTAATACTGATCGCTTCTATACAATAGATGTTCACACCGGAGCCATTCTTAGTAATCCCGCCACAGCTGCTGGCTGCTCAGGCGATAACTTCGGACAATTTTTCTTCGATGACTCTACGCGAAAACTATACGGCATACACTGGAGCGCCTGCGACCAAAGAGAATATTTCGTGAGCATAGATGAGAATACCGGCGCACTTCAAATCATCGATAGCATACCAGGAGTCAGGTATGTAGCTGTCAACTTCTGCGCTTACGATCAGGTGCATCATCACTATTTTTTTCTGGGCATATCCACCAGCGGCTCTCTGTATACCATTGACGCACTCACAGGTCAGGTCATCTATGACCCACCAGTGGCACAAGGTCTCAACCAGATCCAATACGACAATAATAATGCTACCCTCTACGGCGTGGCCAATGATACTTTTTTTGTGAAGGTCGATCCTGCTACCAGCGACACCACTATTCTTGGCCACATACCTATCACTGGTTTGTACGCACTGCCGAGCTATGAGGCTTTTGACGAGGTGCACCAGCACTATATCCTGGCCGGTGAGGAGTTGTCAGGTCAGGGTCATCTGCTTTCTGTCAACGTAGCCAACGCTGCCTTAGTCCAAAATCCCCCATTTGCACCTGGCAACAATACAGCAAATATCATAGAGATAAAATATGATGACAATGACACCACCCTCTATGCAATTCGCTGGGGTCCTGAGGAGGCCAGTATTTTTTATACCTCCATCTCTAAAACCATTTGCGCCGCAGGCACCTATCAGTTCGGCGACTCACTGCTCAGCCTGCCCGGTATATATCGCGACACACTTACGTCCGTCGGGGGCTACGACAGCGTGATCACACTCCAGTTAGACACCACAAATATTTTTACTGACTCTGTCGCGATTAGTGTCTGTGGCGCCAGTTTCATTTTCGGTACTGATACATTGACGGCTGACGGCATTTATACCGATACCCTTACGGCACAGGGCGGCTGCGATAGCATTGTGACCCTCACACTCACGCTGCTGGAGCCGAAGCATGTGAAATACACGGTCTCCATCTGCGATGGGAGCGGCTATGTCTTTGGACAAAATTATCTGAGAGTCGCTGGCGTCTATCGCGATACTTTTCCTTCCACGAACGGTTGCGACAGTATAACAACACTTACACTTATTGTCGACCCCCAGCCAGCCCAACCCGTTATTATCGCGCAAGGCGATTCGATCCAAGTGCAATCAGCCTTAATGGCAAATTACCAATGGCAGCTCAATGGTGTCAATATCCCCGGCGATATCGGCCCCGCCACATTATATAGTCATAACGGCGACTACACTGTCATCGTCACAGATACCAACGGCTGCACCAGTACATCCAATACCATCACTATCATCAATGCCGGCATAAGCGACATCAGTGGTCAGCCACTCATCAGGCTATACCCAAATCCCAACAATGGCTCTTTCACCCTCGAAGCGTCCGGCAGCGAGGGCCGGCAATATAGCATCTGCGATATGCTAGGCCAGACAGTCGCGCAGGGCACTATCACATCCTCACACCAACAGATAAATAAGATGCTATCCAGCGGCATCTATACACTACACCTCACGGGCGCGAACACTCAGTTGAAATTCATAGTAGAGAAATAAAGAACCACCGACAAGCAACGAAGGCAGATGGGTGAGGTCAAATCGGCGAACCTCTTCGTTTCCAGCATCAATAAATTGTCTTACAAAAATGACATTCAAGTAAAATAGACAAAAAGCCTCTTATTACACTAAACGTGTGCTCTTTCTGATTTGCACAAAACAGACGTATTAAGTTTTTCTGTCTAAATTGCCCGCTTATTATTACCGCAGTATGAAGTTTCTACAGCCCCTGCCAGTCAGGGATATAGCGCTACAGACCCAGTCCGAGATCATCGGCGACGCAGACGCCGTGGTCACAGGCCTCAATGAGATCCACAATGTAGCCCCTGGAGATATCACCTTCGTCGACCATCCGAAATACTACTCCCTGGCGCTGAACTCTGCGGCCACTTTTATTTTTATCAATAAAAAAATGGATGCCCCTGCGGGCAAGACACTACTGTATAATGCTGACCC
>Ga0214192_1001181_pt1 | contig 14885 bp, 15 predicted proteins | sample TroBogEpilimnion_44_FD_153030 | JGI IMG/M metagenome (GOLD analysis project Ga0214192, IMG submission 153030) | Freshwater microbial communities from Trout Bog Lake, WI - 29JUL2008 epilimnion | ecosystem: Environmental > Aquatic > Freshwater > Lake > Epilimnion/Euphotic zone | place: Trout Bog... | reverse complement strand
CGTACCACGGCGTCGCCCGCCAGTAAAGGCCAAGCCCTTCGGGCGCGCGCGCAGCGCGCGGCCTTGACTGGCGCGCGCCGCCGCGAAGAGCTCCGCCAATCATGGGTGTCGGGGCAGCGCGCAGACGCAAGCCCCGACGGAAACGGAAGACATGACGAGACTCAACGAACTCACCACAGCCGAATTGATCGGCCTCGCCGAAGCCCTATGGGTCGACGCCCACAACTACGACAAACCGCTACCCGCACGCAAAGCCGCAGAAGACGCGCGAAGCCGATGCTGGGAGGAAATCGACCGCCGCGCCAACGCGGTCCGCGACTCCGAAAACTACCACCTCAAGCCCGGCGACCAGCTACCCGGCGGAATCACCATCACAGCCGAAGACATCGCCCGCGCGCGCTACCTCAACGATTCCGATTGGGAGAACTGCGACGCGCTCCTCGAAGACTACGAACGCTAACAACAGAAAAGCCGCGCGCGGAAAACCCGCGCGCGGCCTCGCCGACCATGCACCCTGACAAACTCACCCTCAAACGCGCGCACCGGCTCCGCACCGGCATGCGCGTACTCGTCGCGCGAAGCGAGCCCGAAGAGTGGCACGCCTTCGCCATCGTGGAACGCATCGAACCCGGCACCCCGCCGCACATCGAGCCACGCGCGAAAGCGCCGAAGACGGCGACGCTGCAGTTGCTCAACCAGCGCGCGCCGCGCGGCCGCGCCGTCTATCTCCCAATCCACACGGTACGTGGCGGATGGGTCGACGCGCTGGGCGCCGCGATCCTCGTCCGCCCATTGCGGCGCGGCCCACGAACCGCGACGATAGACCCATGCGAAAGCGCCCCGCCGCCCCGCCCGAGCTCATCCTCGACAGCTTCAACCGCACCGACGCACACGACCAGGAGGAAGCCCGCCGCATCGGCGACTACCGCCAGCAGCAAATCGAGCTCGAGCTCAGACTCGCCCGCGACAGACTCGCCGCCGTGAACCGAGCGATACGCGAACTGGAGCTATACTCGTGCACCGCAGCCGCGCGCCTCACGCGCGCGAACCGCACCGCTTACACGCGAGGCGCGGCTCCCGCCACGCCCCGCACCGCCCACACTTCATCTTCAACACTTGGCATCACCCCCTCTTCCCGCAATTCGAACAGCGCCCCGGCTGCTTCCAGCAGCCGCACCCAAGACACCGACGCGCAACGCCGTCCTCAAAAGTCGCCAACCGAACCACCTCCCCTCGCCGCATAATCGACGTATGAAGCGACAAACCGCAAACAAGCCGAAGCCCCGCAAACCGAACACCATCACGGGCGCCGGACTCCACCCGTACCGCCAGATCGGCCCGAGCCCCGCCGGCGCGGCCGGACCGCCCGAGCCAGCCGCACCACGCAGCACAGCCAACCAAAACAACGGCACCACGCCACGAGAGCAGGCCTTCACCGGCCGCGGCGATACCAAAATGCCGTACGAACGCGAGCACCTGCGCGCCGCGATCCGCGACGCCGAGCGAAAGCTCAACCCGCGCCCACCCGAAGCAGCCTAGCCTTCGGCCTCGACCTCGCACGTGTAGACACCCGGCGCGCGACGCCACCCGATCTCCTCGCCGGCCGCGTTGTACACGCGACCCCGGTCCCGCTCGTGCGTCGTCGCCCGCTCCACCGTCCGCGCCAGCCGAACCGTACCGCCGCAGAGCTCGCCCTCGTGCAGATCCACAACGAGATATTCGCCCGCCCGCAACGGACGCCCGAGCGGCACATGCTCAGTAGCCCAGGTAATCCCCCACGACTCAGCCCGCACGTACCGCCGCTCCGCGGCCCGACCCTCCAGCCCGCGAACCCGCCGCCCCAAATCGCCGCTCACCGGCCGAGCTCCTCGAGCGCCGCCACGCGCGCGGCCAGATCGTGAGATTCAATCGCCCGCCGATGCAGATCCAGCAGCCGCATGAAATCGCGCGACTCGCGCACGCCCAACCGACCATCCGCCGCCGCCGCCACAATCGCCGCCGAAGCGGCCAGCACATCCGCCGCCGATTCGACAGCCGGCAGCCGCAAACCCGCGAACCGCGAACGCGACCCAGACCCGGGCGGCCGCCCCGCAGGGTTGCCCGACGCGCCCGCGCGGAAACGGCCCGCGCGATCCCGCCCGCCCTGTTCCGGCCTCACCCCGCCACCTGTTTTAACTGGAGTCTTCACGCCCGCAGGATAGCGGCCCGCACGGGCCGCACCCTGCAATATCAGGCGTATTTTCAGGAGAAATCGCCCCACAGGACGACGTGAACGAGATTGTACCCGGCCACCGGCTACAGCACTTTGGCCAGAGCGTACCGCGACACAGAACGCCGAACGTACCGCGCCACAGTCTCCACGGAGCGGTGCCCGGTCAGTTCCATGATGCTAAACGCGTCGACGCCAGCATCGGCGGCAGCAGTGACAGCGCCAGCCCGCAACGAATGAGCACCGAAGCGCCGCGAATCGAGGCCCGCGCGTTTCGCACCCTCACGGAGAGCGTAGTAGATGGAGTGTGCATCCAGCGGCCGCCGGTCGAGCTCATCCGCCGCAGTAATGTTGCAGAACAGCGGACCCGCCCAGTCCCCGCGAACCCGCAACCAGGCAGCGACGAGGCGCACAGCGCAGAGCCCGGCCCGCTTGGCCCGCGGAATCACCAGCACCCGGCCGCGCGCCTGCTGGTCCGTTTTGGAACGCCCCAGCGTAACTTGCACGCGATCCTTGCCGACCTCCACGTCGGCCAGCTGGAGCCCGACGAGCTCCGACCGCCTGAAAGCACCCGCGAAGCCGAGCGCCAGCGCAGCGCGATCGCGCGCCGCCCGAACGACGCGCCGCCGCGAATCATCCGCCGAACCGATATCGTCCAGCACCCGCGCGAGCTCATCCGGCGTGATCGCCGCCATGCGGCGGACGCCGCCGCGCGCCCGCCGCCGGACGCCCACGATGACGGACCGCACCGTCGGCGTAATCGGCGCCGGAAGATCGGCCGCGAGATGCTTGGCGGCAATGGCAGCGACGCGCCGCTCAAGCGTCGACGCCTTGAACTTCGGCGCAAGGTCCGAAAGATACAACGCGACGGTCTCCGGATCGGCCGGCAGCGCCGCCCGCTTCGCGGCGACGCACCACGCCTCAAAGTGTTTCCAGTCGCTGGCGTAGGCCTCGACAGTTCGCGCCGCATGGCGCGATCCACGAAGCTCCCCGAGTCTTTCACGCGCTGCTTTCAACGGGTCTACCTCTATCCAGTCTTCACATAGCGGCAACTGCAGAGCAAGGGGTTCGAGAGAAGGAGTCATGACAGCACCATCGGCAGTTCAAGCGTACCACCCCATAAGAGCGCTTAGAATGTGCTAAAGTGCAGCAAATGCCGCTACGTGCCGCAAGTCGACTAAATCAAGCGGGCCGCGCCACAGACGCATACAGACCCGCAGAAAATCGGAGCATTTCCGAAAACCCACCGAACAGTGGCAGAACGGAGCCCCGCGAATATGTGTTATCGGAAGCCTTCCGACTCGTGACCCCCTTGATGGAACGAGCCGCGAAGACGTTTCTTTTATAGAAGGGGCTGGCTAACGTTCCGTTCGAAGCGGCGGCGGCGACGAACGCACCACCGCCACCGGACCGTGGCCTCGTGGAGAATAAACTTTCCAGCGATGGGAGAAACCAAAAAGCCGCAGGCGGCAAACTCACGACTGCAGCGCTGCTTCGATTCTTACCGATAGCTGCCGCGCCGCCGATGACTGCGCGACTGCCTCGGCATAGCGAACCTGGAAATCGTTGCCGGCCGCGTCCGGTTTCAGATCCGTAGCCACCTGCAACGCCAGGGCGTCCGCTAATGCCTGATCGGCGGTGCTGCGCGGCGCAAGCGCCTCGTCGATCTCCACCACCAGACTCGAAATCGTCTTCAGCCACGCGAAGTGCTCGTGCCCGATGACGAGCTTGAGATATGCGCCGGGGCTCGGAATCGGCCCGTAGTTCCGCTCGTAGGTGATCCGTTCCCGATCGAGCAGCAACTTGTGCTGCTCAAGGAGCAAATCCCGAACGCGGCCAAGCCGTTCCCGAGTAACAGCGCTAATCGGTTCGAGAGACACGGCAGTCGCTACCCGGCTACTTACCGCGCGTCACGTCCAGCAGTTCGACTTCGAACACCAGCGCCGAGCCGCCCGGAATCCCCGGCGCGCCCTGTTCACCGTAGGCGAGCGCCGAAGGACAAACCAGCCGCGCCTTGCCGCCAACCTTCATCAGTTGAACGCCTTCGGTCCAGCACTTGATCACGCCGGACAGGATAAACGTAGCCGGCGTGCCGCGCTTATAGGAGCTGTCAAATTCGGTGCCATCCACCAGCGTGCCGCGATAATTCACTTTCACGTTGTCGGCAGCGCCGGGCGTCGCGCCGGTGCCGGCACGGAGTTCCTTGTAGATCAGGCCGGACGCCGTCTTCTTCGCACCAGGCTCGGCTGCGGCCTTCGTGAGGAAGGTGGCCGAAGCGGCCTTCTGCCGCGTTGCCGCCACGGCCGCACGCGATGTTGCCAGCTGCTGGATCTTCGGTCCCCAGGTCTCAATGTCGACGGCCGGCTTTCCTGCCGCGGCGTCCGTCATCGCCCGCTTAACGATCTCGAGTTCAGCCGGAGTCAGTTCGAACTGGCCAAGCGAACGGGACACGGAAAGTCCCAGCGCATAAATGATCTTGTCGTTGTCGGTCATTGCTTTCGCATCACCCGCTTTCGCATCACCCGCGCCGGCAGGCTTGGCGGCGGACGCCGGCGCGGACGCGGCGGGCCTGGTCTGGCTGGCCGGGGCAGCCGGAGTCGCAGTCTTGGCAGCCGGGGTCTGAGCCCAGGCGGCAGCGGTCAAAAACAGCAGAAAAAAACGCATCGATCTCACCACCCCATTCGGGGCAAATCTCCTGTTCATGCTAGCATTCGCGGATTTTTTCCCGCCGCTATTCGTAGCGCAGCGCATCCACGGGGTCGAGCCGCGCCGCCTTCATGGCCGGCCAGACGCCGAAGAAGAGCCCCACCGCCATGGAGACCAGAAATGCCGTCAGCACCGCCCACGCGGGCACGCTGCTCGGCAACGACGGCACCAGCGCGCCGACCACGGTCACGAGCAGCACCGAAACCAGGATGCCGAGCAGACCGCCCGTGCTGGTCAGCGCCATCGCCTCGGCGAGAAACTGACCGATGATGTCCATGCGCCGCGCCCCGAGCGCCTTGCGGATGCCGATCTCGCGCGTCCGCTCCGTAACGCTCACCAGCATGATGTTCATCACGCCGATCCCGCCCACCAGCAGCCCCAGCCCCGAGATGGCAATCGCAATCAGGCCGATCAGCCCGGTAATGTTGTCGAACTGCTGAATGATCTGGTCCGGCGTCGAAATGGAAAAATCATCGGAGGCGTCCGATTTCAGATGGCGCGTGCGGCGCATCAGCGCGCGTACTTCCTCGTAGGCATCCTTGCGCTGCCCGGGCTTTGCCTTTGCCGTGATCATATAGCGGTCCACCTGCGGATAGCGCAGCGTGGCCGTACGCAGCGGGATTTCCACCACGATGTCCTCGCCGTTCTCGCCGAAGAAGCCGCCCTTGGCCTTTTCGAACACGCCCACCACGCTGTACTCGGCGCCATCCATCATGAACGTTTTTCCGACCGCCTTGCCGTCGGGAAACAATGCCTGCGCGGTGTTGAAGCCCAGCACCGCGACGTGCGCGGCGCGCTCCTCCTCGCCGGGCGTGATGAAGCGGCCCTGATCGAAGGCGCGCGGCGAAAGCGTCCCTTCGTTCGGCGTGACGCCGATGATGTTCAGGTTATCGGTCTCAAAGCCCGGCACCTTGGCGGTGATCAGCGTGCCGTTGGTCGAGGGCGGTATGTAGAGTTCGAGGCTCACGTCCTCCACGGTGCTGGCGAAGCGGCGAATGACGTCGGCGTATTCCGGGCGTATGGCGCGGCGCCTCCGCTCCTTGGGCGCCTCGCGGGTTTGCGTGGGGTCGCCGGAGGTTTTGAAGATGAAGACATTGTCCGGCCCGAGTTCATCGAAGAAGGTCACCACGCCCGCGCGTAGGCCGGTAAGAAGCGAGGCCACCGTCACCACCGTCGTGATGCCGATGACGATGCCGAGGATGGTGAGCAGCGAACGGAAGCGGTTGGTCCAGACCGCCGACATCGCCATGGTGAAGTTTTCGCGAGGGGAAATGTTCATCGCCTGATTCCCTGCCCTTATTCCGCCCGCAGCGCGACGATGGGATCGAGCCTCGCCGCACGCGACGCCGGATACCAGCCGCTGATCACGCCCACCGCGCCGGACACCAGCACCGAGAGCAGCACGTAGAACCACGTCACACGCAACGTCACTTCGAAGACCGACGAAAGAATCGCCGTGAACGCCGCCCCCAGTCCTACGCCAAGCGCGCCCCCGGCGAAAGCCAGAATCACGGCTTCGATCAGAATCTGCAGCATGATGTCCGAACGCCGCGCGCCCAGCGACTTGCGGATGCCGATCTCGCGCGTCCGTTCGGTGACGCTCACCAGCATGATGTTCATGATCACGATGCCGCCCACAACGAGCGAGATCGCCGTGACCGGCACCACGACGGCCGCGACCATGGAAAGGAGATTATCGATGAAGCCGCGAATGGCGTCCGGCGTGAGCACATCGAAGCGGTCCGGCTCGCCCGGCTTTTCGTGATAGCGGGTCCGCAGCGCAACGCGCGCCAGATCCAGCCCCTGCTGCATGGTCACGCTGCTGTCCGGGCGCGGCCTGCCGAAAATGGCAATCGATCGGCCCGGTCCGAACAGACGACTGAACGTTGTGTAGGGAATGTATGCCGAGTTATCCTGGCTGCGCCCGAACACCGAGCCGAGCCGTTCCAGCGTCCCGATCACAACGAAATCGATGTCCTGGATCTTGAACGTTTTGCCCAGCGGTGAGCCGCCGCCGGGAAACAGCGCCGTGCGCAGGTCGTCGCCGATGACCGCGACGTACGCGCCGGAAACCTCTTCGGTCGGCGTGAAGAAGCGGCCCGCGGTCATCGCGATGTCGCGAATTTCCGCCAGCTCGGCGAAGGCGCCGAGGATCGACGTATCTTCCGATGTGAGACTTTCCCGCCGCGTGTCGGTGGTGATCTGCCGGTACGGGCTGTACAGCATGGTGTCGCCGTTGATCGACTGCAGGTAGCGAATGTCGGCGAGCTTCAGTTCCTTGTTGTACTTTTCCTTATCGAACAACTGCCGGCGCGTCTGGTTGCCGGCCTGCGCGATTTGCGCGATGAGAAAGGATTCGCTGCCAAAGGCCTTGGCGGTACTCTGCTCCGCGTAAATACCGAGGCCGTCGATCGCCGAGCCGACCAGGATCACGCTGGCGACGCCGATGATGACGCCGAGCAGCGTGAGGAAACTGCGCAGCTTGTGGCTGAACAGCGAGTCGAGGGCGAGCGAAGTGGCGCTGCGGAGTTCGTGCCCAAGTCCGGCCCGGGAAGCGGCGCTGCCGGCGGTCTCCGGAGGCCCGGTGAAATCATGCGCCATGTGTTTTCAGCATATCCCAGTTAGAATACGAGTCTGGAGCGTTTCGCGTTCGGAATAACGCGCTGCATACAAAATGGACAACCGCCTGTTGCGCCCGCTGCTCGTTGTGGAATCGCTGATTGCGATCGTGGCCGTGTTTACGCTGTGGGGCCAGGTGGGCGGTCAGTATCATCTGGACCTCATGTTCTGGGCCTGGAAACTGGGGATTGGTCTTGCCGCCGCGGGACTGATTGTGGCGATCACCGCGGCGCTGGTGAAATCGGGCGGCGCAATCACGCGCGGCGTGCTGCTGCGTAGTTCGCTGCTGCTCATCGTCGCTGTTCTGGCCGGCGTCGTGACTTATTACTACCATCTGAACGAACCGCAGGATTCCGACAGCGACGACGATACCGAGCAGACCACGGCGCTGCACCGGCCGGCGGTTCTGCGAACTTAGTTCGTTACCAGACCCGGCAGGCTCGTTACCAGACCCGGCAGGCTCATTACCAAACCCGGCAGGCCTGGCCTCCGCGCACCATCGGCATCGATTCCTTACAGCCCCACGCCTTCTGGAACTCCGGCATGTTCGACACCGTGCCGTTCACGCGGAAGCGCGCAATCGCGTGCGGATCGGTTTGGGCGCGCAGGCGCTCCATCTCCGGCGTGTTATTCACGCACCAGATCTGGCCGAAGCCGAGGAAGAACTGCTGCGCCTCGGTGTAGCCGTCCAGCTTCGGCAGCGTTTTTCCGGACAGACTGCTCATCAGCGCCATCCACGCGAGCCGCAGTCCGCCGTTATCGGCCGTATTTTCGCCGAGCGTCAGCTTGCCGTTCATGTGCAGGTCGCCGCCCAGATCGAAGCTGCTGTATTCATCGATCAGACACTGCGCGCGCTTCTCGAACGACTTCGCATCGCCTTCCGACCACCAGTCGTTCAGATTGCCGCGGGGATCGAACTGCCGGCCGGAATCGTCGAATCCATGTGTCAGTTCGTGGCCGATGACCGATCCGATCGCGCCGTAGTTCACCGCCATGCTCAGCCTTTTTTCATAGAACGGCGGCTGCAGAATACCGGCCGGGAAATTGATGTTATTCATCAGCGGATCGTAGTAAGCGTTTACCGTGGGCGGCGTCATGCCCCATTCGAGGCGGTCGACCGGCTTGCCGATCTTTTGTAACTGCCGGTTGACTTCGAACTCATTGGACCGCACCGAATTTCCCAGCGCGTCGCCGCGCACGATGTTCAGCGCCGAATAATCGCGCCAGTTATCGGGATACCCGATTTTATTGGTGATCGCGTGTAACTTCTCCAGCGCTTTCTTCCTTGTCGCGGGAGTCATCCAGGTCAGCTTGCTTAAATCCTGCTGCATGGCTTTTTCGATCTGGCTGACCATTTCGAGCGTATTCTTCTTCCCTTCCGCGCCGAAGGTAAGTTCCACATACGCCTTGCCGAGCGCTTCGCCGAGATCGCCATCCACGGCCGACACGCAGCGCTTCCAGCGCGGCCGCTGTTCTTTTGCGCCGGTCAGGTACTTACCGAAGAAAGCGAAATTTTCGTCGCCGAACGTAGTCGGCAACATGGCGGCCTGCGAGTGCATCAGGTGGAAGGTCAGGTAGATCTTCCAGTCTTCGAGCGGAACGCTTTTCAGCATCTCCTCCTGCGCCTTGTGGAAGTCCGGCACCGCAACGTTGACGTCGCCGATCGCGGGTGCGGCCAGCGCGGCGAAGTACGCGGTCCAGTTGAACGAAGGCGAAAGCGCCTCGAACTCCGCCAGCTTCATCCTGTGATAAACGGCAGCCGGATCGCGCCGCGTCGTGATATCGAGCGAAGCCTTGGCCAGCGCGGTTTCGACGCGCATCACCGTTTCGGCCCGCGTCTGTGCCTCGGCCGCGGCTATGCCCAGCAGCTGGAACATGCGCGCGATATGCGCGACGTACTCTTTGCGCGTATCCACGGACCTGGCATCGTCGCGGAAATAGTAATCCTTCTCGGGCAGCCCGATGCCGCCCTGATCGGCCTGCGCGATGACGGAGCTGGAGTCCTTGAAATCCTGCCCCGAGCCGAAGCCGAACAACACATCGACAGCCATGCGGTGCAGGCGGCCGATGACGCCGGCCAGATCCGCATTACTCTTCATGCCGTTGATGCGGTCGAGTTCGGCCTGCAGCGGCGCGAGCCCTTTGGCGTTGATCCCGGCCTCATCCATGCAGCTGGCGAAGTAATCGCCGATCTTTTTCGTCTCGGCTGCGGGGGTGGCAGCGGCCTTTTCCAGAATCTGATGCAGAACCGCTTCGTTGCGATCGTCCAGCTCAGTGAAGCGGCCATAGGAGGAACGGTCGGCCGGGATTGGATTCGTCGCCAGCCAGGTGCCGCATGCGTACTGATAAAAGTCCTGGCAGGGGTTGGCCTTGCGGTCAATGGCGCCGAGGTCGAAGCCGCCTTTTGCGGCAGGGGCGGTCTGCGCCGCGAGCGCGGTGACGAAGAATGCGCCGGCCAGAGCGGCTTTGCAGGCGAAATCCGGAATGAGCCTCATATGCCCGTATTGTGGCACGCCCCCGCCGGAACTGGAATTCAGCTTCACCGGCCGCCGCCAGTCCCGTATAATTTGGGGCAATGACGCGATTCCCTGCCCTTCTCCTGCTCCTGGCGCTGGCCCTGTCGAACCTCGCCTGTTCCGGCAAGCCCGCCGCTTCAGACTTCCCGAAGATTGTGGAAGAGTTTACCTATCGCTCGCTGGCCTTTTCGCCCGTCGCCGCCAGCGCGCAGGGTCTGCATAAGTACAAGGATCAGGAGATGGACCGCGAGCTCGACGACGTCAGCTCGACCGCCATTGAGGCGCAGCGGAAGTTTTACAGCGATCTGCAGTCCCGCCTGCGCGCCTTCGATAAGAGCGCACTCACGGCGGAGGATCAGGCCGACTACGAAATTATCGACGCGCAGGTGGCTCTCGCGCTCTTCGATCTCGATTCGGCGCAATCCTGGAAGCACAGTCCGCAAAGCTACGTGGAGCTGCTGGGCTCGGCCATCTACAACCCGTTCATCCTCGAATACGCTCCGCTGCCGCAGCGCTTCGAACACATCATTGCGCGCATCCAGCAGATCCCGGCCTTCATCGACGCCACCCAGAAGCAGCTTCTCGACGTGCCGCCCGAATGGGCCAAAGTGGCGAAGGAAGAGAACGACGGCAATATCGAGCTGATCGACAAGACTCTGCGGGCCGCCGTTCCTCCGCAGCAAAAGGCCAATTACGATACGGCCGCGCGCGCCGCGCTCGAAGTGCTGCGCGACTTCAGCCGCTTCCTGACCACCGGCATCGGCAGCCGCACCCAGGGCAAGCCCGACTGGCGGCTCGGCGCCGATAAATATGCCACCAAGTTCCGCCTGACACTGGCCACCGACCGCACGCCGGATCAGGTGCTCGCCGATGCCGAAGCCCGCCTGAACGCTGTCCGCGCGCAGATGCTGGAGCTTTCGCTGCCACTGCACGCCAGGTGGTTCGCGGCCCACAAAGATCACGCCGAACTGCAGGGCGACGCGCGCGTCAACGCGGTGGTGAAAGAGGTGCTCGACAAGATCGCCGAAAATCACGCCACGGCCGCAACCTATATGGATGAGGCGAAGAAGAACCTCGAGGAGGCCCGCGGCTTCGCGCAGGCGAAGAACCTGCTGACGCTGCCGGCCGGCGAAAATCTCCAGGTGATTCCCACGCCGGAATTCGAACGCGGCATTTATGGCGTGGGCGGCTTCAATCCCGCGCCGGTGCTGGAGCCGAAACTCGGCGCTTACTACTGGATCACTCCGATTCCGGAAAACTGGCCGAAGGAGCGCGTCGACTCCAAGCTGCGCGAATACAACTTTTACAACCTGAAACTGCTGACCATCCACGAAGCAATGCCGGGCCACTACGTGCAGGGCGAGTTCGCCAATCGCGTGGAGCCGCAGTCGCGCCGCGTGTTGCGCGCGCTCTGGGGCAACGGTCCTTATGTGGAAGGCTGGGCCCAGTACATTACCCAGACCATGCTCGACGACGGCCTGCTCGAAAGCGCTCCGGAACTGCGACTCACGCTGCTCAAACAGGAGCTGCGCGTGGATGCCAACGCGATTCTCGACATCCGCCTGCAGACCGGCCGCATGACAGATGCCGAAGCAATGGAGCTGATGGAAAAGCGCACCTTCCAGGAGCACGAAGAAGCGGTCGCGAAGCTGCAGCGGGCGAAGCTTTCCTCCTGCCAGCTGCCGACTTACTTCGTCGGGTGGCGCGACTGGCTGCGCGTGCGCGAAGCAGTGAAACAGGCAAAAGGCGGCGCATTCACCCTGCATGACTTCCACGACGCGGCACTGAATGAAGGCGCGGTGCCGCTTCCTTCGCTCGCGAAGCTGCTCACCGGCAAGGGACTGTAGCGCACAACCCCGCGGCGCGCGGCGGAACCAACCGCGTAGCTCCTGCGTCAAAGAGAGTGAAGGCGCCACGGTCCCGGCGCCTGCCGATCCGCCGTCGCCATAGCGAACCGTTGACTGCCCGGTTCCGGTTCGGACCTCGCCGCGCGCACCCCCATTCCTCCGGCTGTGCGCGCCGCTGAGCGCAGTGGCGACGGCGGGTCGCTGGTGGTACGCGCGTGACCGATTCGCAAATCGTGCGTCTTACGCTCTGTTCTATAATTCCGTTTACAGCGACTGGACGCCGGTATGGACGAGCAGCCACTTCCCCTCCCCGCCGAATCTCAAACTGCGCCGGCGCCGGCAGGTGCTGCGCCGGGCATTCACGCCGCCAACCATCACAGCGCTGATATTCACGCCGCCGACCACCACAGCGCCGACCATCACACACCGTTCAGCTTCATTTCGCTCCTGCGTGACGTCATCGTCTCCATCGTTCTGGCCGTCGTGCTGATTGTCTTCATCTATCAGCCGGTCAAGGTGGAAGGCACCAGCATGATGCCCGGCCTCACCGATCAGGAACGCATCTTCATCAACAAATACGTCTACAAGCTGAGCGCCGGAGCGGTGGAACGCGACGACCTTGTGGTCTTCCACTACCCTTACGATCCCAGCCAGTCTTACATCAAACGCGTGATCGGGCTGCCGGGCGACACCATCCAGGTGGATGACGGCACCGTCTATGTGAACGGCGCCAGGCTGGACGAGCCCTATGTTCCGGAAGAATATCGCGACCACATGTCGGTGGCCCGCGAAGTGGTGCCGCCGGACCACTACTTCGTGCTCGGCGATCATCGCAGCTCTTCCAACGACAGCCGCATCTGGGGCTTCGTCGATCGCAAGGAAATCTACGGGAAGGCCGTATTCGTCTACTGGCCGCCGGATAAGATCGGTCGCGTCCGCTAAGCCGGCAAGGTTCAGCGTTTCGACAGCAACCACGAAACCAGCGAGAGCACCACGCTGATCAGAATGCACGTGACCACCGGGAAATAGAACCCGCCGCGCGCGCCTTCGATCCGGATATCGCCCGGCAACCGCCCCAGCCGGATCCCCGCCCTTTCGCCCAGCATCACCAGCAGCCCGACCGCAACCAGCAGCACTCCGGCATTGACGAGAAAACGGCCCATCTGTCCAATGTTAGACTGGCCTCTTGTCCAACGCATATTCGCTGGCGCGCGCCGGACGCTGGTTTCTGGAATCGGGAATTCAGGAGCCATCGGGTGGCGTCGCCCGCTTCTACCGATCCGAAATTCAAAAGAACCGCGCGGTCTCGACCGAAATCACCGGCTACACCGCCAGCGCCTTCGTCAACCTGTTCCGGCTGACCGGCGACCAGCAGTATCTGGACCGCGCCCGGCTCGCCGCTCGCTTTCTGCTCGATCACGCCTGGGACCACGCCCTGCAAACCTTCCCCTTCGAGCACCCCTCGCCGGCCGCCGATATCCACCACCACGCCTACTTCTTCGACTGCGGCATCATCATCCGCGGGCTGCTGGCCGTCTGGCTGGAAACGAAGGAAGAGCAGCTGGTCGAGATCGCCAGCCGCGCCGCCCACGGCATGGTGAAGGACTTTCACACCGGCACCGATTACCATCCGATCCTTCAGCTCCCCGGCAAGGAACCGCTGGAGCGCACCGGCCAGTGGTCGCGAACCTCCAGCTGCTACCAGCTGAAGTCCGGCCTCGCCTGGCATGACGTGGCGGAGATCACGGGCGACGCGGCGCTCGAAGCAGCGTATCTCGAAATGGTGGCGTTCGCCGTTTCGACCCACCACGGCTTTCCGGAAGGCGCGGCCGACAGCTACCGCCGCATGGACCGCCTCCATCCTTACTGTTATTTCCTCGAAGGCCTCACCCCGATGCTGCATCGCGCCGACTGTGCCGACGCCTATCGCATCGCCCAGGCCGAAGTCGCGCGGCATCTGCGGGAGCTGGCGCCGTCCTTCGTGCGTGCCGACGTGTACGCCCAGTTGTTGCGCGCCCGCATCTATGGCGCCGGCGTAATTCCGGTCGACCGGGCGGCGGCGGCGGACGAGGCCGCGGCCCTCGCCGAATTCCAGACCGCCAGCGACGACCCGCGCATCGACGGCGGCTTCGTCTTTGGACGCCGCGACGGCCAGCTGTCGCCGCACGTCAATCCCGTATCGACCGCATTCGCGCTGCAGGCCCTCGAAATGTGGCGCGGCTTCCAGTCCGGAATTGCGCCGCCATGCCTCCAGTTGCTGATCTGACCGGGCCGGCAGAGCTGCGCGTCGTATTTGCCGCCGGGCCGCCCGAGCTGAACCGCGCCGTCATCGAGCGCGTCGCCGCCATGCAGCCCGCGTTGCCCGTCGTCGTCATCGGCGAATTCCAGCCGCAGCTTCCCGAAGGCCTGCACTGCGAATGGATCCCGTGGCACGTGCTCCGCAGCTTCGGCGAAAATCAGATTGCAGTCACGGCGGCACTGGGTTCGCGGCGCGTCGCGTTGGCCGCCGTGGTTCTCGCCCGCGGCACGAGTTACGGAAAGCTCCGGCTCCTCGCCTGGAAACTCGCGCCGCTGGCGATTGTCGGCTTCGATGAGTCCGTGCGCGAAATCCGCGGTCCCGGTTTCCTGACTTATGCATGGCGGCGGCTCGCCGAAACCCTCGCGTCGCCACGGGCGAAGAAGTGGCTTCGCACACTTACGCATCCGGCCGACGCCGAAATCCCCCTTCGCGCCCGTTACGCCCAGTTGCGCGGACTCGCCCTCGACCGCTTCCGCTCCGTCGCGCCCGAGCCTTCCCTGCCCTCCGCCGGTCCGCTGGCCGATGGCGTCACCATCGTCGTCCCCAGCCGTGACGGTAAAGAGCTGCTCGAAACCATGCTCGGTCCGCTCAAGCCTCAGATCGGTTCGGGCGAAATCATCGTCTGCGACAACGGCTCTTCGGACGGCACGGCAAGCTGGCTCGCCGAACGCCATCCCGACGTTCGGGTC
>Ga0214192_1001180_pt1 | contig 14902 bp, 6 predicted proteins | sample TroBogEpilimnion_44_FD_153030 | JGI IMG/M metagenome (GOLD analysis project Ga0214192, IMG submission 153030) | Freshwater microbial communities from Trout Bog Lake, WI - 29JUL2008 epilimnion | ecosystem: Environmental > Aquatic > Freshwater > Lake > Epilimnion/Euphotic zone | place: Trout Bog... | reverse complement strand
TACACCGGCCGCCGCGTTTCGCCCGTTCCACCCGCACGAACGAAATCGCCAAAAGATTGATGCAGATTGGCTTAGCGCCTCGAAAAATATTTTGCGGCCGCGTGACCGCAATTCCTGCCGTTGCCAAAGCCGGCGGCAAGCCATCGCTGGCGTCCATTCCACGTTTTCGTCTTCTGCGCCGGATGCCCGTCAGGGCTCGAATCGGGCCGGCCGGCAAAACCGGCAAGTTCGGAAAAGCTGCTAAGATCGGGGCATCCATGAAGATCTGGCTCGCAGCGGCGTCCATCGTGGCAGCCGGGGCGCTCATCGCCTTAGGCCAAAACACCGGCATCCCGCAGGATCTGAGCCAGCCTGCAGGCGAGGCCTGGCAATGCCCCATGGATCACGACGTGCGCGCGAATAAACCCGGCGTCTGCTCGCGCTGCGGAATGAAACTGGTGGCGGGCATCCCGGCGCCGGTCGAATTTCCCGTCGATTTCGCCGTTCTGCCCCGGCCCCTCCGCCCCGGCCAGCCCGCGCAGTTACGTTTCGCCATCCGCGATCCGGAAAACAGCCGTCCCGTTTCCCATTTCGAAGTGGTGCACGAAAAGCTGTTCCACCTGTTCGTCATCAGCCAGGACCTGGAGTTCTTCGTTCACGATCATCCCGAATTTCAGCCCGACGGAACATTCCGCTACCAGACGCAGTTTCCCCGCAGCGGCCTCTATCGCGTCCTCACTGACTTTTATCCCGAAGGCGCCACCCCGCAACTCGTCGCCAAAACCGTGATCGTGCCCGGCGCTCCCCAGCACACACCAGTTCTGGCGCGCGACTACAGCACCAAGGCAGCGGAAAACCTTCATGTCTCCCTCGCCACCCAGCCCGCGCAGCCCATCGCCGGGACGAAAACGATGCTGTTCTTCCACCTCGAACCGGCCGACGGCCTCGAGAAGTTGCTGGGCGCCTGGGGCCACATGCTGGCCGGAAGCGACGATCTGATCGACATGATCCACACCCATCCCTTCCTTGCCGATGGCGGGCCGGAAATGCAGTTCAACGTCTACTTCCCGAGGCCGCGGACCTACCGGGTCTGGGTGCAGTTCCAGCGCCAGGGCGTGGTCAACACTGCCAGCTTCGACGTCCCCGTAAAAGACCTCGAATAAGCAGCCCTACTTCGCGGCCCTTCTTGCTTTCGCCGGCAAGAGCTGGACGCCGGCTCCGGCGCCAACTCCGTGGATCCACGTACCTGCGGGCAATGCCAGCGGCTTGCGCAAAAGAAACGGATGGTCGAACTCCCTGCGATAGTTCTCCAGCCAAAGCAGCGGCTCCACCGAGCCATCCGGCAACTCTGCCGTAATCTGGTACGACGCTCCCGCCGGCACCGACTTCGGCCAGAGCCCGTCCAGCAACAACGGCTTCGCAAGCCGCAACTCGCCGCTTACCAGGACCTCCCCCGCTCCATGCCGGAGCGAGCCGAAAGCCGCTTTTGTGGGAGCTGGTGATGGCACTTTCGGGAGATCCTTCTCATCGCCCTCCGGCGCTCCGCCCTCTTCCCAATCGACCACCAGTTCCAGTTGCTCTGGTGTGAGCGCCACATCGTTGCGGAAATCGCCGAAGCCTTTGACCGCTCCCCACGGCGGCATGCGGCGGCGCAGCACTTCCTCGCCAATCGCCTTGGCCCACGGCCTCGCCTCTTCCCACGTCGTGAGTGCAAAAGCCGTGCCGCCCTTCCGGTGACAGGAGATGCAGTGGTCCTGGAACAGCCGCACAATCTCGCGGTCGAAGGTGACTTTTGTCGTGATGACATCGTGCCCCGAAACCGGCGCGGCGAGCGCACCGCAAAGAGCGCCCACCACGAGCGCGTGCACGGCGCGACGTAATTTTATCGGGGCGGCAAGCATGGGCAAATATTGGTTCGCGAAACCGATCCGGATACGATTCTACAGCCGCTGCGACTGTCGGGGCCGGGTTTCGTCATACGCTTTGTCAAACGCTTCACTAAACGCTTCACCAGACGCACCCCTTGCAACGGTCGCAGCCTTAACATAATCTATACAAAGCTCAAATAGGGTGTATGTAGACGGAATTTGCCGGGAGCAGACATCCGTCCTCGTCTTGAGTCATTAAGGAGCAAGCAATGTTTTCTGTTCTGAGTCGCGTTAGTCTGGCCTGCGCCATCGCAACGCTGGCCGCCGGGACCGCGGGCGCGGCGACCGTCACGTTTAACAAAGACGTTCTGCCAATCTTCCAGAACCGCTGCCAGAGTTGCCACCGGCCCGGCGAAGTCGCGCCCATGTCGCTGGTGGCCTATGAATCGGCACGGCCCTGGGCCAAGGCCATCAAGGCCGCCGTCGTCGCGCGCAAGATGCCGCCATGGTTTGCCGATGAAGGCAGCCGCCATTTCACCAACGATCAGAAGCTCTCCGATGCCGAAATCCGGACCATTACGGCCTGGGTCGACGGCGGCGCGCTGGAAGGCGACCGCAAGGATGCGCCTCCGCCGCGGCACTTCGAAGACGGATGGAATCTCAAGCCCGACATGGTCGTCGAAATGCCGAATTCATTCCACCTGCCGGCGAAGGCGACAATCGAATACCAGTTCATGCTGGTGAAGGTCAATTTCCCCGAAGATGTCTGGATCAGCGCCGCTGAAATGCGTCCCGGCGACGCACGCGTCGTGCATCACGGCGAAGTCTGGGTCCGCCCCCCGGGCTCGAAGTGGATGGCCGACGCCATTCCTGGCAAGGCCTATTCGCAGTCCCAGATGCGCAAGGAAGCAGAGGACTCTGAAGTCATCGGCAAGTACAATCCCGGCCTCGGCGCGCAGAATTTCGTGATCGGGGACTCGGCGAAGTTCATCCCCAAAGGCTCCGACCTCATCTTCGAACTGCATTACACGACGATGGGCAAGGAAACCGACGACCGCACCAAGGTCGGCTTCGTGTTCGCGAAGGGCGAGCATAAGACACGCTACGCCATGTCCTACGGACCGCAGGGGCGCAACCTGGTGATCGCACCGGGTGATCCGAATGCCGAAGTCATCTCCGAACTCACCATGGCGCAGGAGGCCAGGCTGGTTTACGTGCAGCCCCACATGCACGTGCGCGGCAAAGACTACGAACTCCGCCTGTACTATCCGACCGGCGAAGTCCAGACCGTCATCAAAGGACCGTTCGACTTCAACTGGCAGCTGGGTTACGACCTCGCCGAACCGCTCGTCCTGCCGAAGGGCACTCGCCTCGTCGGGATCTCGCATTTCGATAATTCGCCCAATAACCCCAACAACCCGGACGCCACCCAGAAGGTCAAATGGGGACCGCAGAACTGGGATGAAATGAGCAACTGCTTCATGGGCTTTGTCTTCGATTCGAAGTACAAACCTCAGGAGCTTTCGTTCTACTCCGGCCCGAGCCTTCTGCCGGCAGATGCGCCGGGACCGACCATGTCAGCCCTCAAAGTGCCCGGCAAGAAATAGTACGCCACACGGCAAAATCAGCCTGAACGCAACAAACCCGGCGGAGCCGAAAGCCTCCCGCCGGGTTTGTTGTTTATGCCTGCCTGTTATTCCCGCCGGCCGGATTCGCGACCAGCCGCTGGCGCGCCTCGTTACGGCACAAAAATATCCAGATCGCGGGCGACCATCATCGGGCCGCTGTAGTTCTGCCGGATCTCGCGCATCATATCGTCCTGCGAACCGTCCCCATGCCGGATCCAGTGTGTGACGATCAGCGTTTTGGGATGCGCCTTGGCGGCGATCTTGCCCAGCTCCACCGAACTCGTGTGACCCGCCGGACCGTTCGGATTCCCAACCATGTGCTTCACCGGCTGGCCCGGATCGAAGATCGGTCCCTCGCCCGTCTCCGATTCGTGAATCAGCACGTCGCAGCCGTTGCACGCCTCCGCAACCGCGTCCACCGGCCCCGTGTCGCCCGAAACCACAATCGACTTGCCGCCCGCGTCGAACCGGTACCCGAATGCGTCCCAGCCCGCGCCATGACGCACCGCAAACGCTTTCACCTGGACGTTCTGATCTTCATAAATCGGCCCCGGATGGATCTCATGCGCTTCCAGCTTGATGCCGTTCTTATCGAGAGCATTCGAGCGAACCCGGATATCTTCCTTGTACGCCGCCAGCGTGCCTTCCCCGAGGTTCTTGACGCCGGTCGGCCCGTACAACTGCAGCGGCAGTTTCCGGCCCGACAGCCACGGGATCAGCACCAGATCCGCCATGCCAAGCGTGTGATCGCTGTGCAGATGCGTCAGAAACGCGATCTGCAGCGCATCGACGCGCAGGTCGGCAACACCGGCCCCCAGATTGTACACAGCCGCCGCCTGACGAACCAGGCTCGATCCCACGTCCACCAGATACGGCTTGCCATTCACGATGATGGCGAGCGACATCCCCTGGCGCGCCGGATCGGCCACCGCAACGCCGGTGCCAAGGAAAACGATCTTCGTTGGATTGGCGGCAGCGCCCGGCGCAGGAGCCGGCGCCGGTCCCTGCGCCGGCAAAATGACGGATAAAACGGCGGCCGCGCCCGCGGCGAGAACCACTGACTTCATTCTGATTTTCATAGCAAACGTATCCTCAGAAAAATTATTCGACACCGAACGCCAGCAGTACGTTCCCGGGTATCACGCCGCCATGGTGCGAGTAGCCGGAATTCGTAAATACCATGCCACCGGCAATGGCCGCGCCGCCGCCACTCATGGAGCCGCCCTTTGCCGCCACTCCGTTCACTGTGGAGAACTCCCGCACCGTGTCGAAGTCCCAGATGATCTTGCCGTCCGCCGTGGAGTAGCCGCGCATGTGGCCGTCATTCGAACCGGAAAACACCACGCCGGGAATGACGCTCACAGCCGCCGTCTGGCTGGGATTGCAAGGCTTCCGGTCCCCGCAGGATGGCGCCGGCGTGCCCCATATCCTGCGTCCCGTGAGCAGGTCCAGCGCCCAGATGCCGCCGCCCTGTTTCGCCTCGTGCCCCGCCGCGGTGTCCAGCGCCACATACATCTTTTCGTTGTCGGCTGCCGGCCCCCAGATCACGCCCTCATCGAAGCCGCCATGCCCCAGCGGCTGATCCCAGATCACTTTGCCTTCCGCATCGGGATCGAAGCCATGCGCCACGCCCGACTTCTGACCCGCGACCAGCATCCGCCGCCCGCCCGGCAGGTTGACCAGCACCGGCGAGGAGCCGTAGTCGAAGTCCGGCGCATCGAGCACCGGGCAGTTCGCATGGTTCTGCGATCTGGCGAGGCAGCTTCCGTTCCACACATCGCCCGCGGTAGATTGGCGCGCCCACAGGATCTTGCCCGTCTTCATATCGAACGCAACAATCGCGTCCGTAGTCCTGGCCACCGGCTGCGAGTAGTTGTTGCCTGTTCCCGCATAAATGCGCTTGAGCTTCGGATCAACCGTGGGAGACGACCAGATGCCGCCGCCGGCCGGGCCGTACATCTGCGTTCCCTCGGGATTCTTCCCGATGGGGTGCGGCGCTTCCGCAATCGTGTACGTCTTCCAGCGCTGCTTCCCTGTCCTGGCGTCGACGGCTGCGATGCCGCCCCGCGCGGTGCAGCATTCATACTTCGGATTGCCCGGCTGCGACTCCTCGCGCGAGGCGATCGGCACATACAGCGTCCCTTCATAAAGCGTGGGCGAGCCCGTCACGCGAGTGATCGGATGGTCATCCACCCGCACCTGCCACAGCTGCTTTCCAGTCCTCGCATTCACGGCGTACACGTTGGTTTCGAGATCGCCAAAGAATACGGCCAGTTCCCCGCCCGGGCCTTTGCCAATGGTGACCGCGCCACGCACACCAGCTTTGGCTTCGAACATCCAGTGGATGCAGCCCGTGCCGGCATCCAGCGAGTAAACATTGCCTGCCACGCTTCCGACGTAGAGCCGGCCGCCCACCACCACCGGCTGCGAACTCGCCGTACTTTCGCCGGGAAAGCCGAACGCCCACTTCAGCTTCAGCCGCGGCACGCTGTCCGCCGATAGCCCTGCACCGGCGGCGTCCTGAAAACGGCTGTTCGAGCCGGTCACACCCCATCCGTTCCACGCCGGTCCCGCCAGCGAATTCTGGAACGGGCCAACGGAATCGCCGCAGTAGGCGGTCGCCGGTATGGGACTCGGAGGCAGCGAGCTGAACTTCTTCTCCGCCAGATACTCGGCAAGGAGGCGCTTTTCGGCTGTGGCCAACTGAGAAGCCTGCCGCGCCATGGCGCCTTTGTCGAGAGCCGTGAAGATCTGTTCGGGCGACATCTGCCGCAACGTCGCGCGGTTCGGCCCGCGGCTGTCCGGCCCCGCATCGTGGCAGGAGGCGCAGTTGCTGCCGAACACCTCGGCGGCAAGCTTAGCGGCGTCCTGCGCGTATAGACTGGCCGACGCCGAACATATGGCCAGCATGGCCTTCAGCAGGGACGGGAGACGGAATTTCATGCTTTTGCACTCTTTCTGCAGGGTGGCGAAGAGGAATTCAGTGCGATTCTAACAGACCCCGCGCCTGCGTTTATCTTCGAAACGACAATCGCCCCCGGCATGCAGCGAGCCGGTTGACTCGCTTACACCCGGAGGCGATCGCGCTGCTTCATTGCGTCCCGGTTACCCGGGGCCTTCACACTAGAACGTCAGTTTCAGAGCGAGCTGAATCTGCCGCGAACTGGTGTTGGTATTGGTGATCTGACCAGCCGTGGGGCTCGCCGTGCCACCGCCGTTCGGCAACTGCGTGAAGACGGCGGTCTGCTGCGGCAGACCGAAGTTCGGGTGGTTGAGGATGTTGAAGATCTCGGCACGGAACTGCAGCGCTGCTAGTTCCGAAATCTTCCGGACTTTCATCGTCTTCGCCATCGAATAATCGAGGTTCGTGATGCCGGGTCCAATGAGAGTGTCGCGGCCGAGGTTGCCAAAGGTGCCAACGGTCGGGACGCCGAACGCCGCCATGTTGATCCAGTGGCTCGGATCGCCGGTGACCGGGTTCGGGCTGAAACCGGGCAGCAGGTTCGGACGTTCGCCATTCGCCTGCTGTGTGCCGGCCTGGTCGAATCCGAGATACACGGTGAACGGATTACCGGAGACCGCGCTGAAAATGCCGCTCAGCTGCCAGCTGCCGGCAATCGCATCGGCGATCCGGTTGCTCAGCCCCGGCGTCGTGTAGACGCTGCTGAGACGGAACGCATGCGTGCGATCGAACGACGACCGTCCATACTCGGAGCGGATGTCATACGGGTTCTGCGGGAACGGGTTGCTGCCCGAACCCTGACCGGACTGGTTGTCGGAAGCCGACCCGTAATCGAGCGACTTCGAGAACGTGTACGACGCCTGCAACTGCAGCCGGTTGGTGAGACGGCGGTTCAGGCTGGTCTGGAGCGAGTTGTAGTTGGAGCTTCCCCACGTCTGACGGGTCAGAATGAAGCCGAGGTTCGGATTCAGGCGGGGATTCGCCGTGATCTTGCCGTTGACCAGCGTTCCCAGAACAGTCTGGCCGGCTGCGTTAACCGTCGGAACCGGCGGATTGGTATCCCGCTGATCCGTCAGATGCACGCCGCGCGAACCGATGTAACCGGCCGAGAAGGTCATCCCGCGGCCGAGGTCACGCTGAATGTTCATGTTGTACTGCATCACGTACGGCGTGGTGGCAGCCTGATAGTCAACCAGCGAGTTGTAGGTCGGAGTCGAAGCCGCCGCTGCCGTCGAGAACGCAACCGGGTACACCGGATTCTGCTGATTGGAAAGCGTGTACGGGAGCGAACGGAAGTAACCGGGCGAGTACTGCTTCGCCGTGATCACGTCGTAGAACATACCGAAACCGCCGCGAACGGAGGTCCGGTGATCGCCGAAAACGTCCCAGGCGAAACCGAAGCGCGGCGCCCAGTTGTTCTTCGACGGATTGCGCACAAACGCGTTCGGTACCGTCTGCAGAGCGCCGGAAGGATTGTTCACCAGGTTGGTCAGCTTGTTGAGCCGCTCGTAAGGATTGGCGGACCAGTCGTAGCGCAAACCGATGTTCAGCGTCAGGCGCGGCAGCACCTTCCATTCATCCTGGATGTAAGGGGTGACGAACAGCTCGCGCATATCGCGCGTGGTGTCGTCGAAGCCGGGCTTGGGAGCCTGCAGCTGAGCGGCAGTTCCCTGCATGAACAGCAGCAGGCTGTTGAACGTCCACGCGCCGCCGTTGCCGGCCGAAACGCCGGTGTTGTCCTGCGTCCGATCGACGTTTGCGCCGAACCGGATGTTGTGAGCACCGCGCGACCAGATCACGTCGTCGCCAAACACAAAGTGATTTACGAACAGCCGGAACGGGTCGTCCTGCACCGGACCCAGCTGGCTCAGTCCGTTTACCAGAACGCGGCCATCGGGGCGGCCCGGGAAGTAGCTGAGCGCCGGGATGGAATTCGGCAGCAGCGACTGCTCGGTGGGCCGGAGGAAGCTGGTCCGCGCCAGGTTGACGATGTTGGAAGAGACGAGGCGCTTCCACTCCACGGTGGCGAACTGATTGAGCGTCTTGTCGCTCTGCGGATAAAGCGGAATCGGTGAAGTTGCGACCGGCAGCTTCACGTTCGCCGAGTCCATGATGTAGCGGGCGAAGATCGAATCCTTTGCCGAGATGTTGTGATCGAGGCGCACCACCAGATAAGATTCGTTGGCGATCGAATTCGCCACCGTCTGGAAGGTTCCGAGACCGCCGCCGAGCAGCGTGGTCGCGGTCGGGTAAAGAGCCATCGTGGACTGAACATTCGGCGCTACGCCAACATAGGCAAGCCCCGTGGCCGAATTGCAGGCAGCGGTCGGAGCCGTTGCGCAGGGCAGATAGCCCAGCTTGGCGTTGGCGTCCGGAACGTTCGCGATCGCAGTCTGGCCCTGATGCTGACGGAAGGCTTCAAAGTTCGCGAAGAAGAACGTCTTGTCCTTCTTGATCGGACCGCCGGCGCTGGCGCCGAACTGGTTCCGTTCGAACTCGGGAACGCGGGCATAGTTTTCGCCGGTTCTGCGGAAGTTGTCGAAGAAGTTGCGCGCGTCGAACTGGCTGTTGCGGAGGAATTCGTACAGCGAACCGTGAAGTGCGTTCGTGCCCGACTTGGAAACCGCATTCACCACGGCGCCGCTGCCGCCGAACTGCGCGCTGTACGTATTGGTCAGCGTCTGGAATTCAGCGATCGCCTCGATGCCGAGCGTGGCGCCCGTTGCGCCGGAACCCGTACCGTGGCCGAAGTACGTCAGAAGATTCGTATTGTCGATGAGGAACGCCTGACCCTGGGGACGAGCGCCGCCGATGGAATAGTTGTCCTGCACGCCGAACAGCGTCTTTCCGCTCGGGGGCAGCACCTGAACGCCCGGAGCCAGCGAAAGCAACTGATCGAAGTTGCGGCCGTTGAGGGGCAGTTCGCGCATCTGCGTGGGCTCCACCAGGTTGGCAACGGCGGCCGAAGTGGTGTCGACCTGCGAAGCCTGCGCGTCGACGGTCACCGTCTGCTGCGCCTGTCCAACCGGCAGCGTGAGATCGATGACGGCTTCACTGCCAACCGAGAGAGTGATTCCCTTCCGGACAACCGTCTGGAAGCCGGACTGCGAGGCCTGGACCTCATAGTTACCAATCTGCAGTTCGGGCACGCGGTAGCGGCCCTGCCCGTCCGTCGTGACCGGGTGCGCAATTCCGGTGTCGACATTCTTAATAGAAACGCTGGCGCCGGAAACAGCTGCGCCGGATGCATCAGTCACGGAGCCGACTACCACAGCGGTCGAAGTTTGCGCATTCAGACCGGCGGTTGCCAGCAGCATCGCGACTGCCGAGACAAACAGACACACGTAGGAACGTAAATTTCGTTTTTGCATTTTCCCCTTGATGATTTCCGCCGGGAGAACTTTTCCTCAGCGTGAAGCGTGCCCATTTTATCGGAGCAAACTGAAAAAATACTGAAATCGTCCGACTGGAGCGCGTCCCGGCAGTGCCTTTATGGGCGTGAATCGCTTCCGCGATTTCACGGCAGACTTTTCGTCATTACTAATGCCCGCAGATCGGTCAGCAGTTACACCGAATCGCGAACTCGCGCTCGCGGCCGACTAAAGACTCACCCTCCGCTTTATGCGCCTGAATGTGCTGGAGCACGATGCTCATGCCGCCGTTGCGATAGAGCTCGTCCACCTCCTTCTCCCATGCGCGACTTCCGTCGGCCGACCACTGAAACGGCAGCGTCTTCATCTCCCAGCGGGCGGGATCGAACGTTGGTGCAAGTTGCAGCGCCGCGCGCAGGATGTCGCGCTGCTGCGCGGCCTCGCCAGGCTTGCCCGCCGGGCAGCCGAGCGGAAAGTCGAGAAAGCAGGCGCGGGGCGGCTTCATTTCCTGTCCCGATTCCCAGAGAACATTGATGGTCAGCGTGGGCAGACCGCGCGCCTCCAGTGCGCGGGCAATTACGGCCGTGGCGCGGTGGCAGGCGGGGCAGAACGGAAACAGCATAACGAGGTCGACACCCTGGGCATCGTAAATCTGTTTGATGGCAGGGACCGTCTGTTCCACCAGTTCGGTGAAACGCTGAATCGAGCCGACCATCGAAACCGACGTGTGGGCGAAGCGGCCGATGATGCCTTCCGCCTCGAGTTCCTTCAGTCGTTCGAGCGGAAAGGCGACGTTGGGATCTTCCACGGCCCACTTCCGCACCCTGGTCTGGTGCGAAATGACGAGCTTCGACGCGGGCGTGTCACTCGGGACGAGCCGAAACGAAATGTCTTCGGTCTCGCCAAGCGGCGGATCTTCGGGCAACTGCGCGCCGCAACTGCCAAACAGGCCGATGGTCGAATCGGCGATCGGCTTCCGGAGCGGCGCGAGCACCGGCGGATCGAAAACCGGGCGGTTCTCAAATTCGCGCCCGGTCAGTTCGGCGAAGAGCCTAGAGTAGCTATATGGCATGGACGGTGAAATTCCCTACAAGAGAATATCCTGGCGAGGGAGGCAGTGGCTTCTCGTTGAAGCACCGTGCGCACAACGTGCTCACGAAACGTACGAACAGAGTCCGCACCGGCATCGCCGCGCAGTTGTACCGGGGCCAATGTCGCCCGGGGACGGATTTTCACGGGTAAACCCGCCATCCGGGGAAATATCATGGTTCAATTCCTCCAAAGCTGCGCCATAATGAGCGCGAGGTGCCTGAATGATGGGCTGCAAAATGTTCACGGCCGCGATCTGCGGACAATTTCTGACTCCACTGTTTGCCCTGTTCATATTCGCGTCGACAGGCTCGGCGCAAGTAGTCATCAACGAAGTCCTCTTTCGGACAGATCCGGGCAATGCCGATCCGCTGAAAACGCAGCAGTGGATCGAGCTGTATAACAGGGGCGCATCGGCCGTCGATCTCACCGGATGGAAAATCTCAGGGCGCGACGGCGTCAGCGGAGCCGCGGCGCGGGCGCTTCCGTCGACCAGCCTGGCCGCGGGCGGCTACCTCGTTCTGCATCTGACGACCGGGACTAACTCGGGCAGCGATTATTACACTCAGGATGCGGCAGGCATCTGGAATCCCGACATGGACGAGGTCGGCCTGTACTCGCCGCAGGGCATCGTCGACTTCATCGCGTGGTACGACGCCAAAGCCAGCTACGCCGCGGGCGCGGCCGCAAACGATGCCGTGGCCGCCCACATCTGGACAACAGGCGCAGCACTGAACAGCGATGGAATTCAGGTATTGAGCTTCGAGCGTCCGCGGCGAGTGGAAGCGGGAATGTCCATCGGGCGCGACCCGGCTTCCACCGACACCGACGCCACGGCGGATTTCGAACCGCACGGCGGAGTCGGAGCGCTGGGCAATTCTCCGGGACGACAGAATTCGGACGCCATCAGGATCGTACAGGCAGATCCGCCGGTTGCGCCAGCTTCCGTCGGCGCCGCCGGCGCTGCCAAACCGGAGGCCGCGCCGGCGAATAAGAAATGGACCGTCATGCTTTACTTCAACGGCGACAACAGCCTTGAGTACTACATGTACGGCAACATTCAGGAGGTAGCCTTCGGCGGCTCGCCGCTTTTTAACCTGAAGAGTCTTGGACAGGGCGGGTCGGACGCAAACGTCAACTACGTCCTCATGTATAACGGCCAGCGCTTCAGCACGGGAACCTACCGGGGACTGATCCGCGGAGACGGCGCACCCGGGACCCTCACACTGGAACGAGCGCTCGGGCAGAATGTGCAACTCCCCGCGAAACTGGATATGGGCGATCCGGCCACTCTGGCGAACTTCATCGCCTTTGCCAAAGCCAACTACCCGGCCGATAACTACGCCCTGATCCTCAGCGCGCACGGAGACGGCTGGAAAGGCTGGGGGCCGGACGAATCGTTCAAAAGCGCGACCAATGATGGCGATTACCTGTACATGGGTGAGGTGTCCAAGGGCCTGGCGGGACAACACTTCGCACTGATTGGCTTTGACGCATGCATGATGGCGGGCATCGAAGTGGCCGACCAGTTACATAGCTTCACTGACTATCTGGTGGCATCTGAGGAAGTGATCCCGGGATACGGTTTCCCTTACAGTGCCTTCACTGTCGCGCTCAAGCAGAATCCCGCATGGGGGGGCGTCGACCTCGGCAGGAATATCGTCAGTAACTACAGTGCGCGGTACCAAAATTTCTCCGGCTGGACACTATCGCTGATCAACGAAGGATTGCTGTTCCCGCTGATCAGTGAGGTCGACGGCTGGTCGGGACTCCTCAAAACCGGAGTGGGACTATTTCAGCAGCGGGACAACCCCTGGGACAACGTGCAGATACTTCTGAAGGTGGCCCGGTTGCAGACGTTGAGTTTCCGTGATCAGAACTTCGTCGATCTTTACGACCTCGCCCAACAGATCGGCACCGCGGGAAACGGTATTCCGGACTGCGTTACTATACCGATCAAGCAAATCCAGCAGAACATCGTCAACAACGTAGTCGTAGCGCAGGTGCACAGCACCGACCTTCCGAACGCTCACGGCCTTCACATTTATTTCCCGACAAACCGCAAACAGAGCCCGGAGAGCTTCACTGACTACGATTTGCCATACACACGAGCGACGGACGCCAGTTCTCCGTACGCGATTTACGCGCAGAATCATGACCAACTCCCGCTGAAAGCCCGCGACCGCGAAACCCAGGCCCCCCTGAACCCGCGCATCGACTGGCCGCAGCCGCCGTCGCCGGCGCTTGCTTTCACCGCCGACACCCACTGGTCGCAGTTTCTGGAACGCTACTATCATCCGGTGGCGGACAACCATATCACGCACGCAATCTCTCCATTCGGTGCCGTGATCTACCCGAGTTCCAGCGGAGGCGGCGCCTGTTCCAATCCCTCGGATTCGATCACCGTGCCGCTATATTCCACGGTCTATTTTTCCGGCCTCGGATCGTCCGATGCGGATCAGAACGACATTCGAATAACGGACGCCGCCGGAATCGTGTACTCCGCACCAAACTTTCTCACGCCGAGCTTTTACTTCTGGGATCTCGACTCCACGAAAGGCTGCCTCAAAAACTGCACGCTGCAACCTCATACCGTCCCGGCCGGAACTCCCGCCGACCAGGCCGTTACCAACATGGACGCGGATCAGGACATCAACAACACGACCTTCGATCAGAACGACGCCCAGGGCCCCACTACAACGAAATTCTGTCTGACCGAAGGGACCTTCAACGTTACTCTGATGACGTGGGACGACAACCACCTCAAGGCTTTCCACAACACCCTTCCCGATGCGAACTACGTGCATCCGCAAAGCAACAGCTACGAGGCAACCGTTACGTGTGTTGGCAGCATTGAGGAGTATTACAACCGGCCGTTACCGTATCCCTCATCAGCGATTCTGCAACTGAACTTCACGGTTGCATCCGACCCGTACGTGAGCGCCGCGTATGTGGGGCTCGTCACAGGGACGGCGACGGCCACCTTCTCGGGTCTCGGCGTAAACCCGACATCGAACGCTCGCCGGCTTTCGCCCGACGCCGCGAAGCCAGAGGCGACCACTCCCGCGATTTCTATCACCGGAAACGTGCCGCAGCTCGTGCCTGCCAGCGGCTCGTTCGATCCCACCACGAATTCTTTCGACATCACCGGCGTCAGCACCGGCCTGATCGCCGGATTCCCCAACGTTCAGGCGGAGTATGCACTGACGCTCAGCGGCGCGGGCCTTACGACGGTGACCGGAACTTACAAGGTTGGGCTGAACCGCACACTCAACAACGAGCCGGCACCGGTTACCTACAACGTTACCGGAACCATTACGAACAAGATCTACCCGCCGATCACCACGCCGCTGATCGTCACGGTAAACACAGCGGGCGGCGGCCCTGTCATCGCCCAGAACGACTGGATTGAGATTCACGGCGCGAACCTCGTGCCGGCTACTACTCCCGCGGCGGGCGTTATCTGGAGCAGTGCTCCGGAGTTCGCAGCCGGACGTATGCCAACGCAGCTCAGCGGCGTGAGCGTCACCGTGAACGGCAAACCCGCGTTTGTCTATTTTTACTGCAGCCTGGCGACGAGCAAGACGTGCACCTCTGATCAGGTGAACGTGCTGACACCGCTCGACAGCACGGTGGGACCGGTTCAGATCGTCGTCACCAGCGGGAGCGTTTCCAGTCCACCGTTCACCGTCACGATGCAGGCCGCCGCACCGTCTTTCCTGCTGCTGAATCCGCAGGGCTACGTGGTGGCAACTCATTCGAACTACGCGCTGGCGGGCCCCACCAGTTTGTATCCGGGTTACACCACGCCAGCGAAAGCCGGCGAGACGATCATCCTTTATGGCGTGGGCTTCGGATTGCCGTCCACTCCGCTGGCAAACGGATCGTCCACGCAGAGCGGCGTCCTGGCGACTCCGCCGGTATGCACTATGGGGAATCTTCCGGCACCCGTCGTTTTCGCCGGTCTGGTCGGCCCCGGACTTTATCAGTTCAACCTGAGATCGG
>Ga0214192_1001179_pt1 | contig 14904 bp, 9 predicted proteins | sample TroBogEpilimnion_44_FD_153030 | JGI IMG/M metagenome (GOLD analysis project Ga0214192, IMG submission 153030) | Freshwater microbial communities from Trout Bog Lake, WI - 29JUL2008 epilimnion | ecosystem: Environmental > Aquatic > Freshwater > Lake > Epilimnion/Euphotic zone | place: Trout Bog... | reverse complement strand
CGAATAGGCGCGTTGAAGGTGTCACCCAAGTGCTGTCTTTTTCGTCTTCAGGTTGAGGGTTTGAACTTGAGGCTTGGGTCCAGTGTGTAGGATCTCCCGGTTTTGAGTCTCTGGTGGATTTCCTCCAGTGTCGTCCACCGGCCCATCATCAGGTGCCATATGGCAACAACCAATCTGCGGGCAACAGCTGCCACCGCGAGCTTGACCGAGCTTTTTCGGGCGGTGAGTTTCTTGCCCCACTTGGCCAGGGGGTGGCTGGTTCGCAGGATGGCGTGGGCTGCTTCGATGAGCAGGCTGCGGAGATCCTTGCGCCCGTGACCGCCGATGCCTCCGGACCAGGTTTGCTGGCCGCTATCGTCGAAGGATGGATTGAGTCCGACATAGCTGACGAGCTTGCGGGGTTCGGCGAAACGACGGATGTCGCAAATGACGGCACCGAGGGCGAAGGCGATCTTGTCGCGCACACCGCACAGGCGCACCAGCGACAACAGCAGCGGGTCGGCGGCGACTTCCTGCGCGATGATGCTGCTCCAGTGCTGGCGTTGTTCGGTGGCGTGACGCAGTTCCATGAGCATGCCTTCGATGACCCTCCACTGGCTGGGAGTCCATTGGGCGAGCTTGCGCAGTTGAGCCTCCGAAGGGGAGGCGATCGAGCGTGTCAAACGAACCCCGTTGTCACTCAGGTAGGAGAGCAGGCGGTTATGCGCCTGGGTACGGTGACGGACTGCTTTCTGGTGGGCGTGAAAAAAGTCACGCCGCTCCTGGGTTTTGGGATCAGGCACCCAGACGGTTTTGGCTGTGCCGGCAAGGTAGGCCTTGCCTATGCGCACCGCGCTGATCCTGTCATTGTTGGCATGGGCTGTCTTGAGTTTGCCCAAGTGACAGCTCTCCAGCACCCGCGCCTTGCGACCCAGCGCTTCCAGGCTGCGGACGCCTTGAAAGCTGTTGCCGGAGGCTTCCAGCACAATCAAGTCATCGGGGTTGGTATGCTTGCGAGCCCAGCTCTGGAGCTGGCCCATCGGAACATGGTTAAACACTTTTTCCACCACGGCGCTTGCCGGGGTCGACACCACCAGCATGGCTGCAGTGAAGCTATCGGGATGACTATCCAATCCGATAATCCTCCCATTTGAGTTTGAGTCTTTGCTCATGAGTCCTTATAGTGGTGCAGGCGGACGGAAACGGGTCAGGCGCTTACAGGCACTCAGGTATGCGGGGCGGTCCCCATGTAGGTGCTTTGCGCCGGTGCTCATTCACAGATGCGGAGATATCAACTCCATGTCAATCCACGAGCATCTCCCGAAAGGCCGCCTGCGGGTTAGCTGACCAACAGGCCCTTATATGGTGCACCGCTTTCCGTCCGCTCTGCAATGCTTCCCGAGCGTTCAGGACCGCCCACCAACAAACCTCATACCCTCACAGATCTGAAAAGAACCCACGGACTTATCCTCTCCGGAATTTAACATTCTTATCTGAAAATCCGTGGCTTCCGCCTCCTCTCCTATTCTGCATCATCGCTTCATTTGCGGGATACATGTGACCATTTATGTTAATATGCGGGACCGGCCATGATCACCCTATCAATTCATGGATCACTTCCCCATGCACATCCGTGAGGCGGCGGTCGATTCCGTTGTGGCGGAAGGTCAGGCGCGTGTGGTCTATGCCCAGGAGTCGGAGGACGGTGGCGTGGATGTCGTAGACTTCGGTGGGGTTGGAGCGATCTAGGGGTTTGTAGCCCCATTGATCACTTTCGCCGTGCACAACGCCCGGCTTGATGCCACCGCCACAGAGCCAGTTGGTGAAGCAATAGGGGTTGTGGTCCCGACCTTTGCCGCCTTGTGAGGATGGCATGCGACCAAACTCGGTGGTCCAGAGAATGAGGGTGTCTTCCAACATGCCGCGTTGTTTGAGGTCCTGGATCAAGCCCGCAGCGCCCCGGGCCATTCCCAGGCTCAAGGGGCCGTGATCGCGTCGGATATCTTCGTGTGAATCCCAGTTGCGACGCGGAAAGGCATTGTCGTTGCCGGACCAGATTTGCACGAACCGCACACCGCGTTCCAGGAGTCGCCGGGCGACCAGGCATTTGCGGCCGAAATACTCCGTTTCCTCCGGCGCATTGATTTCGGTGGGATACGACGTTTGCGGGCGATCCAATCCGTAGAGCTTCAGGATGTGCTCGGGCTCCTTGGAGATATCAAGCGCGGCAGGCGCGGCGAGTTGCATACGGGCGGCGAGTTCGTAACTCCGGATGCGGGCGTCCAAACGGTCGTCGCCCTCGCGCTGCGCGGCGTGTTCCCGATTCAATTTGGCGAGCAATTCCTGCGTGGCGGCCTCACTGCGCGGATTGAGGAAGTCCGCGCGACGATCGGGAAACAGATCGGCGATCGGGGTGGGTCGTCCGGGATAAATAATGGTCCCGCTATGTTGCGGCGGCAGAAACGCGGCGTCCCAATTCTTGGGTCCGTTGGAGGCGAAACCTCTATGATCGGGGAGAACCACGAACGTTGGGAGATTTTCATTCAAGCTGCCCAGACCATAGCTCACCCACGCGCCCATGCCGGGAAAACCGGGCAGTTGAAACCCGGTGGATTGAAGATACGTCGCCTGACTGTGCACGCCGGTTTTTCCAACGAGGTTGTGAACCCAGGCAATTTCATCCACCACCTCCCCGAGCGGCGCCACCACTTCGCTCAACAACTTGCCGGTCTTGCCGTAAGGTTTGAATTCCCAGATGGGTTTGAGCCACGGACCCAAGCCGTCCTGGAACGCTTCCACCGGTTCGCCGAAATCGGATTTCTGGCCGTCGCGCTTTACCAGTTCCGGTTTGAAATCAAACAGGTCAATATGGCTGGCCGCTCCGCCCATGAACAACTGCACCACCCGCCTGGCTTTCGGCGGAAAATGCGGAAGCCCCGCCAAGGGTCCCTGGCCGACCGCTCCGCTTGCAACTGATTCCAGCAGCCCTTCGGAACCGAGCATGCTTGCCAGCGCAATCCCGCCCAGCCCGCCGCCGGAGCGAAAGAGAAACTCCCGACGACTTTGACCGGCGGAGAAACGTCCGGCACGGTGGAATGGGGAGTTATTTTTCATTTAGATTACTGGTTTAAAAATCGCATTCCCGGGTTCACGGTTCAATCCACAAACACAAATTCATTCAGATTCATCAATAACCGGCAAAGGTTGGGCAGGCCGTGTTCCTTCGCAAAGTTCACCATCGCCTCCAGGTCTTCCGTGGTGGGCGGGTGACCCGTGGTTTCGTAGTAAGCACGCCCGACTTGGTTCGAAAGCGGGCCGTGCAGTTGATCGATTCGCGTGGCGAAGTGTTTTGACATCACCGCCATCAGCGAATCGTTCAACATGGCGAGCGCTTGCAATGGCGAAATGCCATCGTTGCGCCGGGCCATTTGAATGGACGGATCCGCGCAGTCGAGCGCGGCCATGTAGGGATCGGGTTGCGAGCGGACGATAAAGCGATAGATGGAGCGTCGGAAGGCTTTCGGGTCCTCCGGATCGTGCAAGGCATATTCGTAGTGCGGCGAGTTTTCCGGTTTTTCCACCACGAAATCCTCGAAACCGGGACCACCCATGTTCAAATCCAGTTTACCGCCCAGCAACAACACGTTGTCGCGGATTTCCTCGGCCTCCAGTTTGTGCCGGTTCATGCGCCAGAGGAACTGGTTGTCGGCATCCACCTTCGCGTAGTTCGCATTGCCGAGCGACGACTGGCGGTAAGTGGCGCTGGTTACGATGAGACGGTGAAGGTCCTTCAGGGAACCCCCGCCATCGCGGAAACCGGCGGCCAGCCAGTCCAGCAATTCCGGATGCGTCGGCTTGGAGCCCATGTGACCGAAATCATTCGGCGTATCCACGATGCCCCGTCCAAAGTGATATTGCCACACCCGGTTGACGATGGACCGCCAGGTCAGCGGATTCCGTGCGTCCACCAGCCACCCGGCCAGCGCCGCGCGACGGACACCCTCACTGGCTTGCGGCGGGATTTCAAACCGTGCCACCGGGCCTTGCACCAGGGTCAAAGCCCCGGGCCCCACTTCCTTGCCCGGCTTCGACACATTGCCCCGGTTCAAAATGTGGATGGGTCGGGGACGACCCCCGTTGGCGCCGGTGCCGGAGAACGCTCCCGACCCCGTGTAGACCGTGGCCACATAGACCAAATGCGGCTCCGGTAATTTTGCCGACTCCGCCTTGTTCGAATCCAGTTCGCCCTGTAAACGTCCTCGTGAAACGCTTTCCTCCACGAGCGTGTTGGCCGCAATCAACTCCGCGCGGGAGGATTGCAAACCGGTCATCTCCAGCGAGCCTTCGCCACCCATGCCGGGATAGTAACCGTCGGTGAGATTGACCTTTGCCCAGCGCACCGGTGCCTCGATGGAATCCAGTGAAGTGACCTTCGCACCCAGGGCGAGGTTGGTTCCTGCTGCGTCAAAAATCTCCAGTTCGGCGAGCGCAAAAATGTAATCATTCTGTCGGGGTGCCAGTTGGGTCGCGGTGACGCGGACATAGCGTGCGGTTTTTCCATCCGCGCCAAAGATCTGCGCGGTCACGCCCGGATTGGGGACGTCCGCTCCGGTTCGATCCACCACCACACGCACAGCCTTTTGAAAATTCTCGTCGTCCGAAACCTCGATCTTGAATCGGGTCGGGAAACCAAAACCGGCGCCGATGTTATTGAAGTCGTCCTTGGCGGGATGCAGCACGATGTTGTTCAGAACCATTGAACGTCCCAAATCCACCTGCACCCATTTCACTTCGCCATGCTTCGCTGCAATTTCACTATGATACCCAAACGCCTCGCTGGTCTTGGCGCTTTTTTCCAATGCCGCGATTTTGGTTTCCATTTCGGCGAGAGGTTGACCTGCCCGTTTTTGGATCGCCTTCTCGATCGACGCAAGTGCGTCGTCAGTCGCCGCGCGTTGTTTTTTCAACTCAACCCGCCTCCTTGCGATGGCCGGGTCCCAGTCGTATTCCTTGTCGGCACGATCCAATGCCGCGAAGTTGGCTTGCAGGCTGTAATAATCCTCCTGCGGGATGGGATCAAACTTGTGGTTGTGGCATTGGGCGCATTGTACGGTCAGACTGTTGAAAGTCTGGATGGTGTTGGCCACCATGTCGTCGCGATCCAAATGCCGGGCCACCTTGCCATCGGTTTTGCTCTCTGGCACCTCGGCGTGGCCGATGAAATCCCAGGGCCCGGCGGCGATGAACCCGAGCGCTTCAATGCCATCCCGGGTATCCGGATACAACACATCGCCGGCAATCTGTTCGCGCACAAATTGTTTGTAGGGTTTGTCCTCGTTGAACGAACGGATCACGTAATCGCGATAGGGCCACGCGTTCATGCGCGGCTTGTCCTTGTCGTAACCGTGGGTTTCGCCGTAATGCACGACATCCAGCCAGTGACGGGCCCAGCGTTCCCCGCAGCGGGGCGAGGCCAGCAATCGTTCCACCAGCTTCTCGTAAGCCTTGGGATCCGTGTCGTGCACGAACGCTTCGATTTCATCGGGCGACGGCGGCAGGCCGATCAAATCAAACGAAAGGCGTCGGATCAATTGCGCGCGGGGAGCCTCCGGGGATTGCGTCAGACCTTTCTCAGCCAGCTTGGCAGCCACGAATGCATCGATGGGATTACGCACGACGGCGGATCCCGGTGGCATGGGGATGCCTGGCTTTACGATGGGCTTGAAACTCCACCAATCCTTTTTATCCGCGACTCCTCCTGCAGCTACGGTGGCACCCGACTCCGGCCAGTGCACCCCCTGATCGATCCAGGCCCGGAGCAATCCAACCTGTGCGGGAGTGAGGGGATCGCCTTTGCCTTCTGGGGGCATTTCGAGGTCAGGGATCACGCGCGCCGCGAAATACACCAGCGGACTTTTGGCGGCGTTACCCGGGATGATATCCGCACCGGTATCGCCCCCGGCAAGGGCGCGCTCGGCGGAATCCAGCCGGAAACCGCTCTTCGCTTTCTTCGAACCATGGCACTGCAGACAAGACGCCTTGAAAATGGGTTCAATGTCCCTGGCAAAATCCACTTTGACAGAGGCCGCCGGAGGAAGTTTTGCCGCATTGAGAACCGGCGACTCCGCGGCATGGGAGGTGGACACGACGACAAGCAAGGACAAAGCCAGCAGGGTGAGCCAAGTACGTTTGGCAGTGAACCCCGGTATTGCGAGTTTTCGAAACTTCTGCACGCCCTCAGTGTGCCACAAAGCACGGGATTATAAAATAGAAAGCTGTGAAAAGGGCCTAACCGGGGAAGGCGGCAAATCTAAGAGCCTGTCTGAAAATTCCGAGGGGTGCTGTTTTCGCGGGGAAGGCCGTAACCGAGATGGCACACAAAGCAACGCAAACAATTTGGTTTCCATCGAAAATAGATCAAGTGGGTATTGGTTTTTTGGCTGGTCTCTAACCTGACATTGGTGTGGTGCTGTTTCGCTCAACCGTCAATACCCAGCTCATCTATTTTCAGGGAGGGTGATCTTGTTCAACCTCAATCACGTGATCCGCAGCGCGTTTAATTGAGTCTTTCCCGATGTGGCTGATGATCACGATTCCATCGACTTAATGCGGCATCGTTTGTGTCTTCAAAAAGAGTTATAAGGGTCGGTGAATCCACATGGCCATCGCAGAATACCACATTCAGTTTGCCCTGATGACGGGCAGAGGCACCACGCTGTTCCGGAAAATTCATCTCCTGCCGAATGAAATCGAAGCCACCCACAATGCTGTCGCCAACTGCCATCGTGTCACTCGGGTTGGCCACTTCCGATTCCTGAACGGGTATCAAAGGATGTTTGCCGTTATAGAACCCTCAAATCCAAGCGGAATGCTTTGAGCCAATTGTGGAGCGGATCCGTACCGCCCTCACCTGGATTTATCGCGCAGCATCTTTTCCAAGACATCAAGTCTGCCCCGTAAATCGTCGATTTCGGCGTCTTTCCTTTTTATTTCATTCTCCAGCTTTTGATTCACACCTTGTATGGCCGCCAGGGCCACTCCCCCTTCATCCACCGTGCTGATATGTTTGTCATCGACGCCATTCAGACCAAATGCAGCGTAAAAATCCTGCGCCATCGGACCGATATGATTGACGTCGGATTGATCCACCTTGTAGCTCCATTTAGTTATCGCCATCCGGGACACCTTCTCCAACACCTCCCGTGGATCAATGGGATGGATATCCTTCTTTGAATTACGGTCGGAACCGTTGACCCAGGTCGTGCCATTGCAATACGCGCCACCGGTACCCACCACAAGCAGATTGCTTGGCGAACTGTTGCCAATACCCACATTGCCGTTGTTGAGAATCAACAAGCGCTGGAGGAAATCCGTGTAGAATTCAAGGTCGTATTGGTTTCCACCCGTAGTCCTTTTCGAGGCAAATCCCTCGCCGCTGCCCGAACCGAAAGTGAACGCGTTGCCGCCGAGCGTCCCCGTGTTCGACGATCCCTGGTCGATGTTCATTCCGCCAATCAAACTCAGCGTCTGCTGGGAGTTCGTAACTCCCCCCAACCCCAGACTGCCGCTGAAGCTTGACTGCGAACTGGTCACGGTTAGCGGTCCGGTAAGAGCTATCGCCGCAGGGGAACTCAGTGTGAGTTTTCCGGTAACCGCCACATTCATCGCACCACTGACCGCGTGGCTTTCATTGTTCTTAACGGAGATGTTCAAATCCTTCTGCGCGGAAAGCAATATTTCTTCACTGCCTTTCAAGTCCTCGAATCGGAGCACGTTATTTCCGCCCCCTCCCTTGGAAGACAGTGTCGTGAGCCCGCTTTGAGTTTTGTTTCCCGGCAATGAAAATGCCGGCATATTGTTGGCATTGTAAAGACTGCCGGTGACGACAGGCTGATCGGGGTCGCCATCCAGGAAGGACACAACGACTTCATCCCCAATTCGGGGAACAAATTGCAGACCACGGCCATTTCCGCCCCAGGGAGTCGCAACGCGAATCCATTCACTGGAAGTCTGGTCACCTGCGGCGTAGCGGTCCCATTTGAACTGAACCTTCACGCGCTCATATGCGTCGGTGGTGATCTCATCGCCCGCATTTCCCACGATGGAGGCGCTGCAAGGCTGAGCGCGCGGTTTTGGGGTGACGAGTGGCGGGCGGAAGTTGAGAGATGCCGGAATCGCCGAGAACAGGTTGCCATAAAAATACGTGCTGACCCCGTTGGTCACCCGGACAAAACCGGCATGATGAACCGCGGTCACAAGATATGTATTTCCCAATCCGGAGGCGGTCTGGTCACTCAAAGTGAACTTGTATCCGGCGCGCAAATCTGGAGCCGTGCTCGAACCCGATATAGCAGAGTGGTGATCGGTTTGTATTTCCTGCCTCAGTCCCGCAAGCGTGGCATCATAGGCGGCCGTTGCAACAGTGTTTCCAAACTCGTAATTCTGTCCAACTCCTGCGGAACCAGTGTTGGTTGCAAGCATTGAAGTTCCGGGCGTGGTGAAATTATAGGAATTGACCGAGGACGATAGGGTGGATTGGTGCGAAGCCTTCTGGAACGACCGGATGTATTCGGTTCCAACGGGGATGTTCGTGGCGGAATTCCCGTAGTAGTTGAAAGGTGAATTCGGAGAGGAAAGGTATGCGGCCGAATTGTCGCCCATGACCAGACTGGGCGGTGATACGCCCTGGTTGAAGAAATAGAAGACGCCCTCGCTTTCCAGCACACGATTGATAAAATTCAGGCTGGTTTCGCCGTATTGCGTGAAACTATCGTGCGTTGTGTAGGTGCCGGATATGCTGAATCCCACAGGAGCGTTGGAGGTTGCCGTGGAATAGACCCTTGACGCAACGTTGGTTGATGTGGTGGTTTGGTAAATCCTGTAATCGGTGTTCAACGCCAGTGTGTAAAGCGGCGATTCCAATTTGACGGTATAGAGAAAGTTGGTTCCATCCGAAGAAGCGAGCGTAAACGCAGTGACAATTCCTCCAAAAACAGTGGTTCTTCCATATCTGCTGAAGCTTAGCGATCCCGTAAGCCCCAGTTCGGAATCGGGTGTGATTGCCGTACTCGACGCCTGCACTTCCACGACATAGGAATAGGGTTGGGACATGAATTCATCCCCGGAGAATCCAAGCACCGTTCCGACGGAGGATCCATTGATGGTCAGCGTCATGCCCGGAGCACCACCATTGGTCGCCACCGGATACAGATTGGAAAACGTCAACGAGGCATCACCGCCCACGCCCAGCACGGCTTGCTGAAAAGCCTGGTAAGCGGAAGCCCCACCGTCATTGATCTCATATCCTTGAATGACTCCCGACCCAACAGTGACAATCGATGCGCCATCCACTGTGACCCCACTCCCTCCGGTCGAAAACACCACGCCGCCGTTCGCACGGACGTTGAACGAGTTGGTGTTGGTGGAGGCAAATGGCGCGTTTTGGGAATCCGCCCATACGAAAGAACCTTGATTTGTCGCCTGCGCCTGCTGTCCCGCGGCGAAACTGTTCCTGCCACTGGCAATATTTGAAGAACCACCTGGAATCACGGCATAAAGTCCCGACGCCAAATTGCTGAGACCCCCGCCTATAAATCCATACCCGGAAGTGGATGCCACAAGATTCTTATACCCACCGGCGACCGTGGAATAGCCGGCATTATTGGTATTATAGTAACCGCCGACGATTGAAACCCCCTGTGTTCCAACACCAATTGAATTTCCGATCCCTCCGCCAATGAAAGACCAGCCTGACGCGGCTGAATTGTCCAACCCGCCGCCGATGACGGAATACCCGGCGTTGGAATAGTTTGTGTTCTGAAGCCCCCCGCCGATGAACGAATTCAATGAATTGAACTGGATGTTATTCCCGGTCCCTCCGCCGATGAAGGACGTCGTGGCGCCAGTGGAAGATACGACGTTGGCGCTGCCTGTTCCGATGGCCGCTCCCGTGCTCAAAGCGGAGGCGTTGCCGCCCGTGACGGCGTAAATGGCATACGGCGCAGGCGTGACCGGTTGCCGCGGCAAAAGCGTAATGAAATTCGTGCTTCCGTTCGTCGTAACACCGATCTCGATCCAATTGCTTTGTCCGTTCCAGCCGGCGGAACCAAAATCCAAAAGCACCGTAAACAGCCCGTTGCTCAATGGGACGGTTGTATTTGTAAGAGGCCCGGCCAATGCTCCCCCTCCCGTGCTGGAGGAAAACAGTGTGAAGGTCATGGCGTAGTTGCCATTAACGCTCACGCCATTGCTTTGCACATAACCCTGATAGGTAAACGCCGTCCCCTGCCCTTTTGAGTGAAAACAGAAAAATAAAGATACGGCAATCAGCAGCGATTGAAGCAAATTGAACTTTCGTCTGGTGTTGGCTTTCATGGCATAATTGGGTTTAAGGCTACGTTCTACTTATAACTTGGTATCCATTAAATTTAAATTAAATACAGTATCAAAAGTTTGTGCATCCACCTCAAAAGTGTCGATAAGACCAAGTACAACTATCACCGTTTGCAAAGGAATTAATATTTCTTAGTCATTGTTTCAGCGTGAAGCGATTCGTGGCATAATGGTTGCTGTTCTCGATTCAGCCTGATTTCACAGCGGCACACGAGTGCTGGGGAGGGTATCCGTCTTCAAAATCCCAAGTGTTGTGAAGAACGGCAGAACGTTTCTTTCGTCCCCTTGGGGGACAAATGAATATCCCCGACGCCGTAACCGGCACTAAAGTGCTTGGCTATTTTTGTGATGGCATCTGGCGTGATCACACAATTACCGTATCCCCAAGAATCCAGAGGTATCCTGCTTCCCTGTAATTCTTACCCGCTTATCTGGGGCAAAAAGTCAAAATCCGTGGCTCTCTTCCAGGCAAACTCTTACCGATCCAACTCCATGCCATGTTTGTCTTTGTGTTCAAAACTGCCGCCGAAACGCTTTCTACTTTATAATGCGCCGCGCTTTGGCACACTGATCGCGTGGGCATCAGTTTGCAACAGTTCGAACAGATGAAAGGCCGTGTCGCCGCTGGCACTGCCAAACGCGGGAAGAATGCGCGCGCTTCTGGTGCGGCTGCGGCTGCGGCGGAGATCAATCCCGCGCGACGTCCTTCGGCCAATATCAGCCGGGTGATTTTGGGGGTGGATCCTTCGCTCCGCGGAACGGGTTATGGAGTGATCCGCCATGGGGGCGGTCAGCCAATGGTCGCTCTGGCGCAGGGAACCATTTCGTGCCCGAAGGATTGGGAGCATTCGCGGTGTTTGGTGAAGATTTCCGAGGTGTTGCGCGATTTGATCTCCGCGCATCAACCGGTGGTGTGCGCGATTGAAGGGTTGTTCTTTGCCCAGAACTTGAAGACCGCCCTGATCATGGGCGAGGCGCGCGGGGCGGCGATTGCCGCAATTGCGGGGGGTGGATTGGAAATTTATGAAATGGCTCCGCGCAAGGTGAAGCAGGCGATCGTGGGTTATGGCGCCGCGCAAAAACTGGCGGTGGCCAAGATGGTTCAGCGGATGCTGGCCCTCGAAGCGTTGCCCGCACCGGACGCCGCGGACGCGCTGGCCCTGGCGATTGCGCATGCGCAGGAGGCCGGACGTTATGCATTGACCTCGCCAAAGCGGGTTTGATCGGGTTCACAATTTTTTACGATGATTCATTATCTTCACGGCAAGCTGGTCGATGCCACCCTGACTCATGTGGTGGTGGATGTGCAAGGGGTGGGTTACGAGGCGCAGATTCCTTCGTCGTCCTATGACAAACTGCCCGCGCCCGGCAACGAAGTGCATTTGCTGACACACCTGGCGATTCGCGAGGATGCCCATGTGCTGTATGGTTTTGCCACCGCCGCCGAGCGCGAGATGTTTCGGTTGCTGATCCACACGGTCAGCGGCATCGGACCCAAGATTGCCTTGAATGTGCTCAGCGGAATGAATGTCAGCGCCTTGAAAGGTGCCGTGGCCAATGGCGATGTGAAGGCGCTTTCCAGCATCAATGGCGTGGGCAAAAAAACGGCCGAACGCATCGTGGTGGAGTTGAAGGATAAGATCGGTCCCGCCGGTTCGTGGGAAGCTGCAAGCGCCCAACGCACCTTGAGCGATGGGGATCAGCGCATCAACGATGCCGCCTTGGCGTTGGTGGCCCTTGGTTTCAAACAGAATGAAGCGGTGGATGCCGTGCGTGCGACACAGGTTTTGCTGGGATCCCAGGCCACGGTGGAACAACTGGTTCGCGCGTGCTTGAAGAAAAAGAGTGCCTGATGTCTTCCGCCCCGTCCACGCCTCCCCCCGCGCCGACCCAAAAGTCGGGGGTTGTCATTCCCTTCAAGGCGCGCTGGCATGAGCGTTTGCTGGCGGGTCTGATTTACCTGCTGATCAGCGGGGTCACCCTGACCTTGCGTTACAAGTGGGTGGATCGCGTGGGAATCAAGGACGGCACGCATCGGGGTCCCTATATTTTTGCGCTGTGGCACAACCGCCTGGCCTTGAGCATGGCGGCGTATTGGAAGTATGTGGCCCGATTCAGCGCGGGCAAAGGTTTGGCCGCCATGGTGAGTGCCAGCCGGGATGGCGGGTTGCTGGTGGCGGTGTTTGAAAGTTTCAAGGTCAAACCCGCGCGCGGTTCTTCCAGCCGACGCGGCTCGCAGGCACTTCGCGAACTGACCACCTGGGCGCGAAAAGACTACGACCTGGCCATCACGCCGGACGGACCGCGCGGTCCGAAGTATCGTTTGCAGGATGGAATCATCTCGCTGGCGCAAATCACCGGTCGCTCGATTGTGCCGGTCACGTGCAACCTGGGCTGGAAAATCCATTTGAAAAGCTGGGATGCCTTTCAGATCCCGCTTCCCTTCTCCACCTGCGAAATCATTTTTGATACGCCGGTGTTTGTTCCCCGGGAAAGCACGCCGGAGGAACGCGAAGCGTTGCGGGTTCAGCTGGAAAACACCATGAAATCCATGACGGTGGACTAGAGCGGTTCCAGAAATACTGCAGCCATTCGGCGGACGGAAAGCAGAGAGCGGTCTTTTAGGCCCCGGATTTTATCCAAATTTAATCCTTGGAACCCAAGCCGCTCCCGTTAATGCTTATCCCACAATTTTATGTTAAAAGCTGGAATCGTCGGGTTGCCCAATGTAGGCAAATCCACCCTGTTTAATGCCGTCACCCGCACTCGTAAAGCGGAGGCGGCGAACTATCCTTTTTGCACCATCGATCCCAACGTGGGCATCGTCACCGTGCCGGACGCCCGGCTGGAGGTGCTCTCCAAGATCGCCAAAACGTCCGTGATCATTCCCGCAGCGGTGGAGTTTGTCGATATCGCCGGCTTGGTGAAGGGCGCATCCCAGGGCGAAGGTCTGGGCAACAAATTTTTGACACATATCCGCGAAGTCGACGCCATCGTGCAGGTGGTTCGTTGCTTCGAGGATCCGGATATCCATCACGTCGCGGGATCCATCGACCCGGTGCGCGACATTGAAACCATTTTGACCGAGCTGGTGTTGTCCGATCTGGACGCCGTGAAGAAGCGCATTGAAAAAGGCGCGAAAGACGCCAAGCGCGGCGACAAGGTGGCCATGGCCGAGGCCGAGGTGTTGCACAAACTGGAACCGCATTTGAATGCCAGCAAACCCGCCATCACGCTGGACCTCACGCCCGAGGAAAAAGTCATCACCAAGGGATTTTATCTTCTGACCGACAAACCCACGATCTTCGCCGCGAACGTCAAGGAAACCGAGCTGGCCACGGCGGACACCAATGCGCACGTGAACAAGGTCCGTGAATATGCCAAGTCACACATCGCCTGTGAAACCGTGGTGATCAGTGCGCAAATTGAAAGTGATTTGATTGATCTGGCGCCGGAGGAAGCCAAGGAATTTCTCAAGGAACTGGGCGTTCAGGAATCCGGCATTGGCGCGTTGATCCGCGGCACGTATCATTTGCTGGGATTGCGCACCTATTTCACCGCCGGTGAAAAGGAAGTGCGCGCCTGGACCATTCATGAAGGCGACACCGCCCCGCAGGCCGCCGGTGTGATTCACAGCGATTTCGAGCGCGGCTTTATCAAGGCGGAAACCGTGGCTTACGAAGACCTGGTGAAACTGGGTTCCGTCGCCGCCGCCCGTGAAAAGGGTCTGTACCGCATGGAAGGCAAGGAATACATCGTCAAGGACGGCGATGTCTTGCTGTTCAAGTTTAACGTGTGATCGGGGACGCGGTTGGGGATTTCAAAATCCTCAACCCAGCTCGATGATGCGGGATTCGCACTGTCCGTTACTGCATTCGAGAATGGCGACGGAACGCTTCTGTTTAAAACGCGGTTTTCCGGCGTAACCGGGGTTGAAGTAGCGCACGCCATCCAAAACCTGCTCATGCGCGGCGTGGGTGTGACCATAAACCACGACGTCCGGCTGGTGACGTTTCATCTGGCGTTCCGCGGTGTCGGACAAACTTCCCGGATAAATGATGTGATGCACCATGAACCGGATGCCCGCGAGTTTGATGCATTCGGTTTCGCGCCAGCCCATGGCGGCGTTGTCGTTATTGCCCATGACCACGGTCACCGGCGCGATGTTTTCCAATTGCAGAATGATCACCGGTTTACCCACATCCCCGGCATGAATAATGTGCTCCACGTTCGCAAAAATCTCCGGCAACAAGGGGTCAAAGTAATCATGGGTATCCGAGATGACGCCGATTTTCATGGGGTTGGCAGCTTGTGGAATGGAAGGGTTTAAATTGATTAAATGAACCTTTGCGGATGCAATCGCGTCATCGCCAATCGCCATTTCCGTCGAGGTGAGCCCAATGGGAACTGATTTCGTTCTGGATGACAAGCTTGTTAATCCATTGCCGCCGCTCACCCGCCCACGCGAATACACGGCACTCATTTGCCTTTGGACCATCCAATAGAAGCCTCGGGCTCCCTCAAGCCGATTGC
>Ga0214192_1001177_pt1 | contig 14910 bp, 14 predicted proteins | sample TroBogEpilimnion_44_FD_153030 | JGI IMG/M metagenome (GOLD analysis project Ga0214192, IMG submission 153030) | Freshwater microbial communities from Trout Bog Lake, WI - 29JUL2008 epilimnion | ecosystem: Environmental > Aquatic > Freshwater > Lake > Epilimnion/Euphotic zone | place: Trout Bog... | reverse complement strand
TATAAAATCTGGCTTGGCGCCTTCTTTAGTTTGTTTGGCTGGCTTATCACCTTCTTTAGTTTGTTTGGCAGGCTTGTCACCGCCTTTGGCCTGCGCGGCCGGCTTAGCTGGTGACTTAGCTTTGTTGGCTTTGATAGCTTTGTCTACTGATCCAGCATGTTCGTCTTTACCAGATTCAATCTTACCATCACCGTCGTAATCTTTTTTAGCTTTAGCACCGCCAACTACTTTGGCTATGCCGGCTGCTTTTCTAGCAGCAGGAGCTACTTTATTCACAAAATGCCCCATACCTTGCTTTACAGCTTCTAAGTCAATTTCACGACCTCGACCGTGCCCTGGCATTGATTGGCCACAATGTGGACATTCGCCACGACCTTCATCCATTTCTTTTGAACGAGCGTGTTTAGGAACGTGTGTACCCGCTAAACGAGCACCGCCGCCACCTTTGCTACCAGCAGGACGTCCACGCTTACGTGGGCCATCTGAACTTGCTACTGGTTTTTCAACTTCATCGCTGTCAAACGGAACTTCTTTACGCTTACGTGTGTAAACTGTTCCACCAGCTGGGCTGCTGCCACGACTAAATGCAGAATCTAAATCAGCAGTTGGCTTTCCAAATTTAGAATCATATTCATCTGATCCCGGGAACATACCTTCTTCCATGGCATCACCTGTGTTTTTATCCATTGCTTTTTTAACAACAAGATTGTCTTTTATGACAAAAGAAGTTAATGGAATTCCATGGTACATTCCATCAACCGCCCTGCCATAGCTAACTGGTCTGCCAGATTTTGTGAATATGTTCACAGCACCTGTATAATTCTGTAGGTCTCTCCAGTGGATAGAGTCTGGTTTCATTGCCGATTCCTCAAATTCCATGCCATTGTGTGCATCAGCAGCACCCGGACGGCCATTGTATGGGCGGCTGGTTGAACGCGATTTTGGATTAGCAGGTGCAATTTTATTTTTTAAATAAGACAAAATATCATCTTCTGACTCGTCTAGTGGTGCAGGTTTACTACCGGATGCCACAACTTCGTAATCATCAGGATCTGTATCAAAATGTTTTCCGCATAGCCTGTCTATCGCGTGTCTTACCGACTGACCCTGAACATTTCTTGCTACTAATTTCCAGGAAGGCATGCCATGGCGTTCGGTCCACATATAAATGTCCTTCAACTCACCATAGTCATGTGTTTCGTCCAGATCAGGCATAACTGGCGGCTGACCAGTGTCTCTCTGTCCAACACGTCTCTTTGCTGTACGTTGATTCTTTTGAGCTCGTAGTCTGGCAATTGCCGCATCATCCCAGTCTTTATTTCTAGGATTCATATCTCTTGGTTGTTCACCGTGCATATCACATTCTCCCATGGCACATTCCGCACATCCTTCGTATCCTTCATATTCAGCTTTGCGAATATCTTTTGTTGGATAATCAAGTTCATCATTACGACTCTGATGATCATCGGGATCATAGCCATAACCTCTACCATGAATACCTCTTTCACCACGACGCATAGAAAAATCAGTATAGCTACTGGAATTGCTAGATTTTTTTCTAGGTGTATGCTTATGTGTCGGCTCACCTTGTTGAATTTTTCCACCCTTGGCAAGAAAAGCAGCTACTGGATCATCTGCATCGTCTTTATTTTCTGACATACCCTGTTGGCCACCTTTTGCCAGGGCTAGGGATTTACTAGGAAGCCAGCCATCTACATACGCAGCGTTTATATTTCCAGGACTTACCGATTTTACGTATAATATACCGTCTTCTTTAACTTTATAAAACTTCTTTTTCTCAGTACTATTATGATTATCCAAGTGATGGTGCTCATCATCTTCGCGATCTCTAGCACCGCCAACACCACGGAAACCACGGTCTGCTTCGTCTAGACCTCTTCTATCTTCGCGACCAAAATCGTAGTCATTATAATGACTGCCACTATCTTCATCATCTTCGTCATCGTCGCCGCCGTCATAACTATCATACTCATCACTGTCAAGATCACCGCCATGTTGGCTATTATGCCAATTACTGTGTCCTTTTGCAGTATCATTTCCCAATAATCCCATTTCTCCCTGACGCATAGAATAATCAGTATAATCTGAATCATCATCATAAGAGTCATTTGGATTTATATGAAAAAATGAATTAAAAGTTTCATGAAATGCTTTTTCAAATGCAGGAGTAATAGGTTTGCCTAATTCTTTAGCAATCGCATACATGTAGTCCGTTTGACTTCCGTTGCCCACACCATCATTTAACGCATCATGGATTAAAGTTTTATACATATTATGATTACTCCATTCTTCCGAAGACATAGTTTCACTAACTTTTTTCTTACCCTTGCCTTGAATATTAAGAGCAAAATTAGCACGTTTCTTTTCTAAAGGTGTGCCAGATTTCTTAAGACTTTGTAACTTTTTGTCACCAATTTTTTTGTCTTGTGGAATGCCCTCTTGTTTATGTAAGGCTCCTTTCTTAACTGTCTTGGCAGCTTTGCTTAGTGATTTGTCTTTTGCTTCAAGAGTGTTACTACCATACGCACCGCCGGTACCATCTTCCATAAGACTACGTAGATCTTGGCCAAGTGATTGTTCTAATGATAATTGAACAGGTGATTTGGCAGCAGCAGGTTTGCTTTCAGATAATTGTTGCTTCTGTTCAGCACCGATGCCGGTTAGTCTTTTGTTTAGGTCATAAAAAGGGTTCATTACTATTATCCTCTGGGTTGTGCGCCGGTTGCCGGGCGTTTGGGTCTTTTTTCTGCATGGGTCATTGGACTTTTATCGCCCATTTTCAAATCATTCGTTGTTTCCGCTGCTTTAGGGCTACCACCGGCAATAGTAAAGTTTGAACGATATGCATTTTTTAATACAGCATGATCGTATGGATCAGCCGAATAATCTTTCTTCTGTTCTTTCTGTGCTTTGTCATCTGCTGGATAATCAGTATCATCTAACAATGATGGGGGTTGATCTGCCAGTTTTTTCTGATAGTCATCGTTATTGTCATCATATACAGATGTCTGCATAACGATTTTATTTTCATCTAAGCCAAGCAAACGAGCGATCTGTTTAATCTGTGGCTCAATTGCTGGGTAACGAAACATTACATCTATACTGGTGACTTTATCGTTTTCAAATGCTGGGAAATCAGCAGGTTTAGCTTGAATGGGCGTGGATTTTTCAGTACCAATTTTAAGTGGATCAAATTGTTCCAGCCGTCCTTTCAGCGCATCGTAGAATCCCGAGGGCAATTCACCTACTATCTTAATGCGATAGTTATAGGTTCTTTCGCTTTCTGCCAAATACTCTTTAAAATTTTTCATGATTAATTCCTATAGTATATTTATGTCATTTGTCTTTTTGTGCTCGATCACCAATTAGGCGATCCAGCAGGTCATTACGGGTTAATACTTGCCCCTGTGCTGTTGGTAAGTTATCCAAGTTGCCTGTTCGTTTGGCTGCGTCCTGATCCAGCTTTAGTTTCCTAAGCTGTAAATCAATCATCTTCAATTTTTTGTTTAATTTGGTTGTTTTTGCTGTTAGTGCGTGCCCCAGCATAGTACCAGCTACTGCAAATAGCTCTGCAGAGTAGCGACTATCCACATTCATACCTAAATCCGATAGGTCTTGGTAACTTTGTTTAGCCAGATCCGCTATATCGTCTAATTCTCTATCAGATGCCATCAAGTCGCGTATTGCAGGCAATGCTTCGTCAATCTTATCTATAGTTTCATCAATACTGACTATGGCAGTACGTGTTTCTTCCATGGTCATATTTTCTACAACAGGAATATCTTCTGAATCTTCCAGTTGGTCGAAACCAAAAAGTTGTTCCAGGCGTTTAGTAATTTTGAGTCTCCCTGTCCATCCAAACTCGCTTCCCGTTTATAAGTTTCCAGGTTCTGCCGCGATTTTTTTCTGCCGCATTTAACATATTTTGTAGACTTTGTTCTTTTCTGGCCTCAATGGCCGCCAAAAGTTTTGGAGTTTTTGTTTTTTTCTTACCGAGCATTCCTTGTCTCATCTTTTCAATGCGTTCTGGAGTATAGCTTTCAGGTTTGCAGCAAGAGTTTTTCATACGGGCAGATAATTCTTCGGGTGTCATTTTAGTTAATAAATCAGTTAGTGTTTTTGATATCTTATTCTTTGTTTGTTGACTAGGAGGAGGCGCCCAATTTGGGTGTCCTTTCATTTTTTCTGCAAATTGTTTGCGCGATGCTTCTGGCATACCGCCGCCGTCGCCTGCTTCAGGTTTAAGATTAGCCCATTCTTTGCTTTTGACCACATTCCATAATGCAGAATAATATAGTCCTGCACTTATAAGTTCTGTTTCATTAGTGGTTTCCAATAATATTTCGGTATCAACATCATAACCATGTTTTTTGATATGATACCCCCAATGCTTCCCTGATCCTTTATATTTAAAAGGATTTTGTATCGTTTTTCCTAAATATTGCAGCCCGGTAGTCCGGTGAGTCTTTTTGTAAAGGTAATAAGTCATACTGTTATTTACAGTATTTTACGGGAGACCATTTACTTTTTACGCCCAGAATGAAAAATATCATTTTTCTGTAATAACACGAAACCCTAGTCCATTTTGTTTGGCCCAATTCTGTGCCGCAGCCCATTTTGAATAGTTGATAGCTATTGTGGCTCGTTGACTATCTTTCATATTTTCTTCAAGTACACTTTGATTACGTGGTTTTATTTCTATTAATTCAGCTTTGGTCGTGTTTTGTGGCCCACGATATACTACAATAAAATCAGGCACATACATGGTCATTTTGCCGTGCAACGGATGCCGGTAAGGAATTCTAACAGGTTCACTCGCCCAGTTCACTACATTTTCATTGTGATCACAAAACGTACAGAAAACACGCTCCCATGAACTTCTGTACCTTGGGTTACCTTTACCTACATATTTGTGTGAATTGTTTACTTCGTATATACCTTGCTGAAATTTAGGCATTATTTTCGTACCGCAATTTAGACCTTTGGCCAACATAACGAATATTACGTTGATTTTTAAATTCTTCTGTTGATACCCGTTTAATTTTCTTATCAATTAAATCATATGCACTTACAAATCCTTTACGTAATTTAGATAATATCAGTGATGTCCCTTCTTTTTTTGGTTTCCTCATATTTTGTTTACGCTGTTCGGATAACGGTATTCCCTTCTTACTATCATTTAATTTTTTTAAATGTTCAATTCTTGCAGGTTTCGGTCCACTCATGCGATCACAAGTTTCTTTGGACTTTTTGTGGCCTTTTGATGATTTGCTAATGTTATCTCGATGTTGTTGAGTCAGCGGTCCTTTAGTTTTTCCTTTAAGTAAATTCGACATATCAGTTGCAAAATCTTTTCGAATCTTATCGAATAACCTAGCAGTAATCTTAATTCTATCTTGATTTTTACTGCTAGTACACATTTTATGTAGTGCAAATCTCATCTTGATCAAATCGTCAGTAGACTTACACATTTTTGTTAATAAATGATGACATACAAAATGTTCCTTTGCAGTTAAAAATATCATATTGTTTTTCTCATTACTACCGTTTAAAGATTTGGGAATAATATGATGATTTTCAACATACCCAAGTGCATCTTTTGCAAGTTTTCTTGTAGCAAATCCTTCAGAATTTCTAAGGTTAATGATATTAAAATACCACTTTGTATACTTGTTGTCAATAAATAGCATTGCTGATTGCTCCTTTACGCATTAGGGTAGTTGGGGTTCCTACACCCGCGAACTACACTCTTATTTATATAAATTAATCAAGTTTTAATATTATGTGCAACGTAATAGTTTGGTATCACAGTTGCCTGAATACCTAACATAGTTGCACGACTCTGAAATGTATTAAGATAATAGGCAAATACCAGTGTTACCTGAGGGCCTGATAAGCCTTCGATGGATTGCAACAATTGCATAACAGGAATTCCTGATGCAGCCGCAATTCGAAACATAGTTGTTGTGAAATTATTTGCCTGTGCTGTGGTACCAAATACCGATAATAGATAACTACGCACCGCATCATATTCCTGTGCAGGCACAGCCTGTTGATATTCGTTGAACCTATCAAATATTTGTACGGTTAAATCAATAGCAGAATTAATAGCATTAATAGTGGTCATGGTTAATCCTATACAGCAGCGCCGGCCTTTGCGTTATTTTCTGCCTGCACCGCCAATGTATTCAATTCTGCAGTAGTGATAGGCGCTACATTTGCTGATGCAACCGGAAAAATTGTACCGGTTTGCGAACCTGGTGCTGCACTTGTTGCATTAGGCAAACTTTGCAGCGCCTGTGAAATAGCATCATATTGTAGTGCTGGTTGTATAATACTTAATGGATCTACGTTACTAAAGGTATTGTATACCGCAGATGCAGTTTGTACCGCACCAATAACGTTTTGTAATCCATTTTGTCCCGAATTAAGCGCCTGTAAGTCTTGAATAGATCCGTTACGTGAACTCACTAATCCGCCCTGGCTAAACACATGGTCGTTACCGCCCGGACGGGTAATACCCGAAGGAATTGTATCGTAATGTGCAGGGTCAGCAAATCCAGTCACGTTATGCGACGGCTGTCTTGCACCAATAGCGCCACTCATATATTTCACAGTTTCATATTCTATTGATACATCGTTTTTCATGGTGCCGGAACCTTCACCATAGTCATATGTGTCGCTACTCCAACTGGTGATAATGGGATTAATCAATATCCAAGCAGCGAATCTCTTTTGACTCATTCCATAAATTGTGATATCACGGAAGAACGGTGGTTTACCATTTGGTGCAACTAGATTGTTGGTGCCACTAGAGTAAGTTTCACCTACATATCCCCAATCTGCGGTTTGTAGGACATCATTATATATAGAATCTTGATAATTAAATCCGTAACTAAGTCCCATAACTTGCCCAAGTGTTCCATTTATATTGGGAACACGACCAGTTGGTACGTTTTGGTATTGTTGAGTTGCATCTTTATAGTAATACGTGAAATAGTTATACCACATATTACGTATTAAATCCGATTGATCATCATGAAACGATACTCTACTGGCTTCATATCGAATTTTACTTTGTACTATTCTTTTGCGATTATACTGATTCATCACCGCAGTATCAATCTTAAATTTAGGAAGGTCAATACTTTTAACCAGCATACCAATAGTTTCCACAGTACCTGATCCATACGCGGCCTGTAATTGTGGAATTTGTCCAGTGTTTATGTTAAAATAAACATGGTATAAAAATTTAAGACGTGGAGTTAATTGATACCCGTTGGGTATAAAAGTTCTTGCTGCATGGGTGTAGTCTTTTAGACCAGGTACACTATCTATACCTTGTCCGAATCCCTGTAATAGACTGCTACCCTGGCCAAAATAACCGGTGCCTACGCTCATATAAATTAGAAGGCGTTAGTATTTACAGCAGCCGCTCCAGTAGCAAGAGTGCCCACTGTGCGTGGGATTGTCTGTCCAACGCCGTTAGGAACACCAGCACTACTAACTTGAATAGCGTTGTCAAAGGTGATGGTCAATGCAATTTTAACTGCTTCAGTAGTTTCATATGCCATTTTACCATAGTCAGCAGATTTTAAATAGCATCCAAGTACGTCCCATTCTTCCAATACGACTGGCTCATTTGCGCCATTACCACCGTCAAGTACTTGTAATTGTATTGTAAATTTGTAATCAATTGCAGATGCTGCTGAACTCTGTTCCATGAAATCTAATTGTTTCTGTAATTGTTCGCCAACTAATCGACTTACGTTTCCCTGTGCATCATCACGTAATGTGCAGGTCATATCACTCCATGTATGTTTTCCAGCCATTTTAATTGTGCTGTTGTAAAGTTGCAATTTAATTTCAGCGAAATCAACTTTTGGTCGAGAAATATCCATAACTTGTTTAGATAATTCCGTAGTAGGTGTACTAACTCCAAAGTTATTGAAGAACACACGGAATCGGTACGACAACTTGGGCATTAACATACCCTGTGTTGAAGGACTTTGACCGTCTGCACCCAGAGGAACAGTCATGTTAGTTAGTGAGGATGTTGCCATTTCTTAATCTCCGATATACTTTATTTAGTTAATAAAGTTGGGCTTTTCGCCCAACTTTCTTTAAGCAGCAGCCTGCGCCGCAATTGCTCCAGTGTTTTGAATACGTAATGGAATATAAATGAATTCCACAGCTTTAACTGGTTCAATTGCGATATCAACCCATAACTGATTCTGATCAATTGTCGTTGGGGTATTATTAGTATTATCACATACCACCAGATAATCATAAAGACCACGTTTAGCCACCAGATCAATCATTAAACTTACGATTGTATTACTGATTTCAGTACGTGTAATCTGATCATTAGGTTCAAACAGATATTGTTTACCAATTTGGTTAAGTCGAGTACGTAGGTAACAGACCAAACGAGCTACGTTAATTCGATCCAGTGCGGTAGCTGTTCCCTGTAATGTTTTATTACCAAAGTTAGTAATACCTACACCTGGAATAAAGGTAATTGGATTAATATTGTTTGGATATAATACATCACGTAGAGCTTGGCCCACACTTAATGTTTCAAATGCGCCAGTAGTAGGACTTAGATAACCCAATTGGAATGCATTATCAACTAAACCACGACGTGTTCCTGCAGGCGCTAACCAGGGGTAAGAAACTTCATCACTACGGATAATCGTACGGATCATCATGTGACTTGGATATGTAACTGCATCATTTCCAGTTAAGTCAGTAGTCATACAACTTGGATAGAATGTTGCACCGTAACTGTCACCTGTTGCCAAGTTACCGTCACCTGTTGGTAATCCTAATCCGTTGTTGTTGGTTGCCCAATTAGCAACATCACCGGGTGTTAAACGTAATGGTGTATCAATAATAGCAAACGCTACATTGTTAATTTCATTGTTTAATGCTACCATGTTTAGAGCACACTCTGGATAACCAGTTACTGCAATTAGGTTATACAAGTTTTGTTCTTCACGGATCTGTGTGTTTGTTTCCAATGCAGCATTCATAGCAGCAACTATAATTGCTCTCTGTGAATGACGGCCCATGTACGGTGCTCCATCTGGACGAGTGCCAGTGGCCGAATTCCATGTATTAGTTACAGTTTGGATAGACCAATATGTAGAACTTGTATCAGGAGCGTTATTAGTACTATTTTGAATACAAACATACACAATATTATTATATTGAACATATTGACCAATAGTGTACGTTGTCAGAGAAGACCAATCGTAAGTTGGCCATGCTTGATTATTCCAAGCATTTAATTCAAATGTCTTAACATTGAATCCTGACCGACGAGTATTCCATAACAGAATGCCGGTTGGTGACAGTTCTGCATTAGGTGCGTCTGGATCTAAGTAATTACTGGTCAACAGACTTTCAATTGTTGGCAACGGATCACTTACAGGATCTGTTGTACCATTAGGAGCCCAGCGTGCATCAGCGAATATAATTCCATTTGATTCTGTTGAATTTGTATTGTTAAGTTGTACCCATTGTGGCACACCGTTAACATTTTCCCAACGATATAACGCTGGATAATTTTCTAAATCATTAGAATCAACCCACAAATCACCATATACTAGAGGACTTTGTGCTTGATCTGTCTGTGTCGTTGGCGCATTAGTACTGATAATAGGACCAGCAGCATTACATAGGGTTAAGTTATAACCACGTGCGTCAGAAGTAACTGTTTGATAGCCGACCCATGTGCCATTATGCTGAATCATAATATCAACTTGTGTAGGATCACTATAATACCAGTATGTACCGGTTGCAGGATTCTCATTTGGAGTCGAGTTAGATGCAACATATGCAAATGTTGGATCGCTTACCCAATTGCTTAATCTGATACCAGAGTTAATACCATTAATATAATTTTGACTGCATAGGAATGTACTTGTTGTAAATCCTGCTGTAGTGATAGGAGTGCCGGTAACGTTAGTTAGTACAATATCACCACCTGCGCTGTGGGTAAACACAATGGCACCTGTACTGGCAATAGTGGCGCTAACATAAGGAATAGCTGCCGAACTTACCGCTGCTATAAAATCACTTGGTGAGGTACCTGATATTGTGCAAGTTACTGCATTAGTATTACTTGCTGTACCTGGCTGTGTTGCTATGATAGTGAATTGATTACCTGATACAAATGTCTGTGACGTTGCATCACCAGTAACAATAGTTGGGCCTGCTACGTAGCGTTCGTAAATTGTAAATCCAGCAGTACCATTATCAAATGGTTCGTAACGACCATATATTGTACCGGCAGGGATATTTTCACCGCCGCCCGATGGGTCTAATCCATAAATTGCCTGCCCATTATTAGCGTAATTTGTCACCGGCTGAACAACGAATATTCCCAGCGTGGAGTTGAATTTCTTTACCACTAGGTTTGCACCTTTGTTCACAGCATTAGTTTTTTGCCATATAGATCCGGTTGCACCAATAGCAGACGCCCCACCCTGGCTCCATGTAGGAACTTGATAGCTAGGAGATGCTTGGTAGAATGGAATGTAATATGTACCTGCTGTGATACCCAAGGTAGTAAGAACTGTGCCTGTACCGGCAGCAATAATAACAGTACCTGTAGGAGCACCAACACTACCGCCACTGGTATAACTTGCTGTGGCTGTTGATGCATAACTTACAGAAGTTGTTGTACATGCGGTAACTGTATAGTATCCATTGTATCCCGATGGTGTAATATTGCTTACAGAAATTTTGCTGCCAATCGCATACGGGGCACTACCCTGTGTGGCAAATGTTAATGTTGCTGTACCGTCGGCGCCCGATGCGCCAGTTACGGCAAGGGTTGAACCAGCCGCAGTTTCGTCAGCGTAAATGCTTAATTGACCACCCACATTACCTGCATATACGCCAACTAATTCAGCGGCAGTAATTGCATTAGCAATACCAGTGACTGTATTATTTGTACTTGCAGGAACTGTGATAACTGTGCCATTGATTAGGAATGTTTCTGCAGCAGTTATGCTTGATGGGGTATTGCCGCCCTGTACAGTTGCCCAAGAAGATTGCCATTCAGTACTGCCTAGTAATACCCATGTATTGTATAAAGTATTAATTCTAGAATCGTTTGATTGTGTAGATGTTGGGCCACCACGTTTAAAGTAAACAGGATTAGAAGTATACGTTGCTGTTACGGCATAATTTCCGATACTACCGTAGCTCTGTAAAGGTACAGATGAACTAGGATTTAAATACTCAGTGTTAGTGATAACTAATGGAATTTGATTAGTAAATGTGCTGGTAACTTCATTCCATTGGAACAATCCCCAGGCGGTATTTACTGTATCTAACCAATATGCACCACCAACTGGATTGCCTGTTGGTCGTGTTAGGCTAGCACTAAGAGCAGCCAAGTCAATATCAGCACGTAATACGTAACATTGGTTTGTGACACCAAGAGCAGAATAAGCAGCCAATAAGCCGTATTCATTTAGCTCGTATCCATTGATAGGCGTACCATTTGTTGTAGTATAGAAGAATGGAACACCGTAGTTTGCGGACAGCGCACGTTGGCTAGTTGCCAAGAACAATTGGTTAGCATTAACAGCCAATGTACCAGGAGCAACCCCAGTACCATCTGCAGATAATTTATTTGACGCTGTGGCAATAACCATCAGCGGCACTGAATTCGTTGCGGCAGGTAGGTATTGACTTTGGTCAACTACGGAAACTTTTACACCTGGGGATACTAATGTGCTAGACATAATTTAAATCCTTATAATTAATATACAATATTTAGTATTTAATACAGAAAAGTCCGGTTATGTGCTACCAGACTGTCTGAATTAGTATAAATATTGATATGATAAGGCCTATATGTCCCGCATGTAATCAGCGTCCACGAGTTATAAATTGTAAACGCAGAGAAAAATACTACTATTTAAGAATGTGTAGTTTTTGTTTGGCGAAAAAACGCAAAATACCCACACCAGAAACTAGATGGGCGCAGGCAGGATATAAAAAGAAGGTGGTGTGTGATAAATGCGGCTTCAGATCAAGGTGGGCCGCTCAGTTATTAGTATGTCACATGGATGGAAATTTAAATAACAGTAAGGTTAGCAATTTAAAAACTATTTGCCAAAACTGTGTTGTGGATGTGGCTAAGTCAGATCTACCCTGGAAGCAGGGAGATCTTGAACCAGATCATTAAGAATTCCTAATTCCCAATACTAACGAATCAACTTGAGCATATAGCTCATCCATTGTGCCGTTATTGTCTAGTACATGATTGAATTCAGTGCCGGCCCAGGCGGTTTCACTGTCATGTACATTGTAGTTTTTCAATATAGCTTTGTTGCTGGCCCAAGACAAGTTTTTTGTAGGACCAGAATTAACGATTTCAGCAGCATGGAACCACTCTGGATCAGGACCTCGTTTAGTTCTAATAATTAGGCCACCGGAGGATTTAATTGCAGTAAGTTCGTTGGGAAAACGACAATCAGAAATCACCACATTATCTTTAATATTGCGTATTTTATTTTCAATACTGGCAATCCAAATATCATCATGAAAGCCTTTACGCATTACTTCTGTTCCCCAGTACTGTAGAATCCAACGTGGGGTAAGATTGGGCATGTGCAGCCGCGCTGCCCACCAGGTATCCACTTGTTCACGCCATTCTCTAGACGCTTTAGTACGACCTTCCAGTAGTGTGCGATCCCAGCCAAATACTGCGGATACTGCATCTTTAAGTGTTCCGGCAAAACTTTCCCTACGAAACTCATGTACGTTAACCAAGTAGTCTGCTACAGTATCCTTGCCAGATCCGATTAAGCCTGAAATTCCAATAATCATTTGTGGTCCTTTAGTATATCCGATGTCATTAAATACCACCCAGGGCGGTAAGATCCTAATTGTGTAAATCCCAAATCAGTATAAAATTTGGGAATTTCTGTTGTAATTATAATTACTCTGTCCCGAATATGTGCAAATTTTACAGCTTTTTCGGTTATACGTTTTCCTAATCCCTGATTACGATACGCAGGGTCAACACATACCCAGGTCAAGTCATAAAAGTATTGTAAGTTAGATTCGCTGACAATACCAAACCCCACTAATTTGTCACCATCCTGGGCTATTACATACCATTTAGGTTCTTCAATTAGGTTTATTAGGTATTTTACTTTTTCAACTTCGATATGATGCGCTACATCTTTTGATAAAAATGACGGCATTTCTCCGGCGGGGGTATAAACAAACGATTGTTTTAGTAATTCACCTACCGCCGTCGGGTTAGGCAAATGATTATATACTTCTATAGTAATCATCGTATTTTTTTAATACCTATCTGTCGAAAAGTTGCTTGTAACATATCTATTTGCCGCTGACAATCTTTTAAAGCGTGGTGTTCCGCGGGTGGTTTTGGGCAGTCAGGCCATAGACTATAGATAGTACGAGCATCGCGAATTTTGTAATATTGCCAAGGAATATGTTTACCGCGGCTTTTAAAAGCATGTTCCAGGATTGTAGCGTCATAAGTTGGACCGTTCATCCAGATAAAATCAGCGTGCCAACATATTTTATGTAGCCCATCAAGAGATTCTTCCAGGGAAACACGATTATCTTCCGCAAATGCTTCGGCTGCGGCTTGTGGTTGAGTAGCCCACCATTCAACAGTGGCATCGTCAATTATTCTATCATCTTGGCTTTCAATGGTAACACGGGAATAGAAATCTTCTTTAAGATATCCCCGGCCAAATGGATCAAAGGCTTGTGCCGCTATGGTTAAAATAGCAGCGGCTGGGGTAGTTGCCAGTCCCTCAATGTCGATCATGATATGTTTAGCCATACAATAGTATAGCAAGGTACTAGATATTAGTCAATATCTGTTTAGCCGAAGTAATCTTCAAATAATTCTTCTCGAGTTTTATCACATCGCATACCCTTAATACCATTTTCGCTTAGACTAATAACCCGCAGATTGGTATAATGTCCGATAATATATGGTGGTATGCAATCACGAAAACCCTGCTGTATTGAATAGATATGATCCAGGGCATTATGCGAACGATTTAATCTCGTAGGATTTATATCGTCAAAGTGATTTCGCCAGCTTTCCTCGGTAAATTTCCACACAGCATCATAATAGATCCGGCGATCTGATCTTTCTTCACGGCGAGTACAACCTCGGGCTACAGCTTTCTGGTAGATTTTTTCTTTCACTTCTTTAAGTTTACTGGGATTATCTACTCCATATTTCTCAAGACAGGTTTCTTTTGCTTTCTTGAGATATGCTATTTGATCTCTGTCCCGATCAGCCCAGGGTTTATGCGCACCTGATGTGAACCCATTAGTAAACTTTTTATTAGCATCCTTTGATTTTGTAGGATCTTTACTTCGCCAATGGCCAGTACCTTTTGTAGTTACACTAACTTTTTTTGCTACATCTTTTCTGCTTGATTTGAAATCAATATAGGTTAAGTATCTATTTTCCCACCATTTAACTTCCTGTTCAGTTTCGGGACATTTGGGTATTTCCCATATATCGTTTAAGATATGCCAGACTCGTTGTTTGGGTTTTGCACTATCTGGCAGAAAGATGGTCTTTTCCAATATCTGTTGCCAGAGATCTGGATGTGTTCTAAATAGGTATCTAGTAGCAGATTTATTATAGGATGTATCGTTGTCGATAATGGTTTGTAGTATGTTTTTCATACTACTATTTATACACTATCCTATAATCCAAGTCAATCTTTTCTCATCCAATTAGCCAATTATCCAGGTAAGAGGGGCTGATCCATCTACATAGTCCACTAAATCTTTAAGACATTGTGCGAACATTTCCTTGGCTTCTGCTTTCATAGTAGTACCATTTAGGGTGCCGCCGCCCTG
>Ga0214192_1001170_pt1 | contig 14949 bp, 8 predicted proteins | sample TroBogEpilimnion_44_FD_153030 | JGI IMG/M metagenome (GOLD analysis project Ga0214192, IMG submission 153030) | Freshwater microbial communities from Trout Bog Lake, WI - 29JUL2008 epilimnion | ecosystem: Environmental > Aquatic > Freshwater > Lake > Epilimnion/Euphotic zone | place: Trout Bog... | reverse complement strand
CTCCTTTTCTTTTTGCCGAAAGTACCTGAATCTTGGTTGTATGCCAGCGTTATTACGGGCGCACTATGTTTATTTATCATTTACTTTTCTCGTAACTCCAGCATTGCTAAAAAACTGGCAATCATGAGCTTATTGTTTACTTTAGGCTTTGCATGGAATGCGCGCTACGCTGACAACCGCCTAGAGAATATTCTCCCCATAGAGCTGGAGGGTAAAGAATTTTCTCTTGAGGGTAGAGTAGCTGCTATACCGCAAAGTAATTCATCGGGTGCAAAGTTTGCATTTGAGGTAGATCGCGCCATTGCTGGAAAGGAAATCATTCAGCACTTTCCAAAACGAATCTATTTGAGCTGGCAGCCTGCCTGGAGAAATCCACAAGAAATTCCAGAGGTAATTCCTGGCCAGCGCTGGAAGTTGAAGACCAAGCTTAAGCGCCCTTACGGATCATTAAATCCCTATACCTTCGACTTTGAGCGCTGGTCTTTTCATCAGGACTTTGGGGCCAGTGGTTCAGTCCGATCAGGTGAATTACTGATGAATAGGGATATAGCTTGGCTTGATTTTGAATTGCGGATGGAGCTTGCGCGCTGGCACTTGCGTAAAAAAATACAGTCAATGTTGCCGGGAGATGCGAGATACGTAGGTGTATTGATTGCATTGGTAATGGGGGATCAAAATGCGATCAATCAAGATGACTGGCAAGTGTTTAATGCAACAGGTATCGGTCATCTCATTTCAATATCGGGCCTTCATGTAACTATGTTGGCGGGTGTCGGCGCTTCATTAGCCACTTTTATTTGGCGTCGTCGTACTTGGCCTCTGATTGCGCCGGTTAGTAAGGTAGCTGCAGTATCGGGATTTGCAACAGCATTTATTTATGCGTGGTTAGCAGGTTTTCAGATTCCGGCGCAGAGAACGATGTATATGGTTGGAGTAGTGGCATTTGCTTTATGGACCGGCAGAAATCCTCGTTCATTTGATATCTGGTGGTGGGCCCTGGCCTTTGTATTGCTCATTGATCCTATGGCTCCCTATACCCCTGGATTTTGGTTATCTTTTGGCGCAGTGGCTGCCATTCTGTATGCCATGGGGGATTCCCAAGGTTTATTAGGCATTCCTACCGGGAAAGAGTTAGAAGTGCATTGGATGCAGCGCGTGTTTCAGGCTCTGCGAGAGGCATGCCGCGTGCAGGCTGTTGTCACCTTGGCATTGTTGCCGTTTACCTTATTTTGGTTTTATCAGGTCTCCATCGTTTCACCAATAGCTAATGCATTTGCTATTCCGCTAGTGAGCTATATCGTCACACCACTAGCAATTGCTGGCGCCTTACTTCCTGAATTTATCAGTCCTTACTTATTATTGCCGGCGCATGGTTCTATGGAATATTTGGCTAATACGCTCGAGTGGATGGCAGGCTGGAGTTGGTCAGTAGTTTGGTCAAGGCAACCGGAATGGTGGATGCTACTGTTATCAGGCTGTGGAATTATTTATGCGATTCGTCCTGGTGATATTGGTGAGACATGGAAGGGGAGATTGCTTGCCATCACCTTATCTGCACCTTTATTTTTTTGGCCGAGCCAATTCAATGCACATCTAAATCAAGGAGAATTTAGAGCGATTGTTTTAGATATTGGTCAGGGTACTGCAGTTTTGATTGAAACTGCCAATAGAAGACTGCTATATGACACTGGACCTATTCAAGGGAAAAAGGATGATGCAGGGCAAAGAGTAATTCTTCCTTATTTAAGAGGTAGGGGAATTAGTCAAATTGATCGCATGGTGATTAGCCATAGTGATAGCGATCATATTGGCGGTGCTGCAAGCTTGCTAAAGCAGATTCAGTTTGGCTCGATGATGGGTTCATTACCTAGCGCCAATCCACTGCTCCAGAATTTGCAAGCAAGGAAAATACCCGCCCTCCCATGTCGTTTTGGGCAGCGTTGGGAGTGGGATGGCGTTGAATTTGTAATTTGGCACCCTCATGAAGAAACCGTATTTGCCGAGCAATATCCCGGTAAGCCGAATGAAATGAGTTGCGTCCTCGAGGTGCGCAATCAACAAAGCTCTCTTTGGTTAACGGGGGATGTTGAGAGACAGGGTGAGGCAGAAATAACCGAGCGCTTAGATAAAAAAATGTTGCAAGAAATTGGTGATAGAGAATTAATTTTTATGGCGCCGCATCATGGGAGTAAAACCTCTTCTTCCCTGGCGCTTCTGAAAAGACTAGAGCCTAATCAGGCTTTTGCACAGAATGGCTATCGAAATCGCTACGGTCATCCGCATCCGGATGTAATAGCGCGTTACCTAGGTTTGGGTATTCCGTTTTATCAAACGCCTCAAACAGGTGCCCAGACTTGGCTATTTAAAAGCAATGAGAAGTCTAAGATGCGGTTTTTGAGGGATGAGGCAAGGCGACTATGGCATCGATTAATGTGAGTGGGTTAAATTTAAATGACAGAACTTTTAGGGCTCAGAAAAGCAAAAAGCCCTTAAAAATTAAGGGCTTAGTACTGAATTACTGGTTGCGGGGGCAGGATTTGAACCTACGACCTTCGGGTTATGAGCCCGACGAGCTGCCAGACTGCTCCACCCCGCGTCTGAAGCTGAAATTCTACCATTTTTTGGAGGTCTCTGTCGAGGTATTCCTGCAAATAGTGCATAAAAATGGCGTTTTTTTGAGGGGAATTGAAAATTTTGAACCTTCTACAAGGAGTAACATATTGCAACGCGTCACTAGAACATTTGACCTAACGAAGGATGATTTATGTCAGTTAGCAACCCTGAATTTTCACAATCAGAAATATTGCGTCCCGTTGACATCCAGGGTGAAGATCACCTTAAGAAAGGCGGCTTGGCATCATTAGCGTTGGGCGCCATAGGTATTGTTTTTGGTGACATCGGCACAAGTCCGCTCTACGCTTTAAAAGTTTGCTTTGATCCTCAAAATGGAATTGCAATGACACCCGAATCTATTTTCGGTGTCATCTCGATGATTTTCTGGTCTTTTATTTTAGTAGTGTCACTCAAATACTTGTTATTTGTCATGCGGGCAAATAATCATGGTGAAGGCGGCATCTTGTCCCTGATGGCGCTTGCTTTGAGAACTGCGAAAACGAATTCCAAGCGATCGATCGTGATCATGATCGTGGGGGTTTTAGGCGCTTGTCTTTTTTATGGCGATGCCGTTATTACTCCTGCTATTTCGGTGCTTTCAGCTATCGAAGGAACTACAGTTGTCTCTGATAGCTTTATTCCGTATGTACTTCCAATCACAATCGGTATTTTGTTGTGCTTATTTTTGCTGGAGAAAAAGGGCACCTCAGTTGTGGGCGCTCTTTTTGGTCCTGTGATGCTGGTCTGGTTTGCCTCTCTGGCTGTGATGGGGTTTTATCAAATCCAAGTTGCGCCAGAAATTATGAGTGCTTTAAATCCAATTTATGCAATTAAATTTATGACTCAGGATGCTGGAATTGCATTTGCAGTCACTGGGTCTATTTTTTTGGTGCTTACCGGCGCTGAGGCTTTGTACGCAGACATGGGACACTTTGGAATACGCCCAATAAAATATGCATGGTTTTTATTGGTAATGCCTTGTTTGCTGATTAACTATTTTGGACAAGGTGCAATGCTGTTAACGCATCCAGAAACAGTATCCAATCCATTCTTTTTGATGGTGCCAGAATCCTATACATTCGCTTTAGTTGTGTTGGCAACCCTTGCGACAGTCATTGCTTCACAAGCTTGTATTTCTGGGGCTTACTCCATGACTAGTGAGGCTATTTTGCTTGGCTTTTTACCACGCATGAAAATTTTATTTACTTCAGCCAAAGAGAAGGGACAGATTTACGTTCCTTTTATTAACTGGGTGCTTTGTTTTGTTGTGATTGGCATTGTTTTGGCATTTAAGAAGTCCGATAACTTGGCAAATGCTTATGGTGTTGCGGTTTCAACCACAATGTTCTTAACAACTTTACTTGCCGCGGTAGTAATGAAAGCGCTATGGAAATGGAATTCTTTTCTGGTTGCCATCATCATTTCCTGCTTCTTGGTTGTTGATATCGGCTTCTTTACTGCGAATCTTGTGAAATTACTAGAGGGTGGTTGGTTTCCGGTAGTCATTGCATCTATCTGTTTCTTGTTGATGATGACATGGTATCAAGGCCGTCAAATTGTTCGTAAACGCGTCCTGAATGATGGAATCCGATTAGATACATTTATAACGAGCTTATTGCAGAATCCGCCACATCGTGTAGAGGGTACCGCCATCTTTTTGACTGCCCATGTGGACTATCTACCAGTCTCTTTTCTTCACAATCTTAAGCACAACCATATCTTGCATGACCGAGTCTTTTTTCTCAAGTGCAGTATTTGGGATGTGCCTTATGTAAGAGATGATCAGAGACTTACACTAAAGGAGCTTGCTCCTAATATTTATGTGGTACGTGCAGTCTATGGGTTTAAAGAGACTCCTGATGCTAATCAAATTTTGACATTACTTGAAAGTCAATTTGACTTGAAATTTGATTTGATGAATACCTCCTTCTTTCTCTCAAGGGATACGATTGTTCCTACTGAGCTTCCTGGTATGGCTATTTGGCGCGAACGTCTATTTGCTTGGATGTATCAAAACGCAGGACGTCAGTCTGATTTCTTTAAGATTCCTGCTAACCGCCTAGTTGAGTTGGGTGCAAAGGTCGAGATTTGAGAAATAGTCTTTCTCTTCGAGCAAAAATATTCATTTCGATATTTCTGTTTGTCACATCCTTCAGCGGGATTGCTTTAGCAACTCCCGCTGAAGAGGCTGAGCTTGAGCAATTAGATAAGATCGATCAAGAGCTTGAGCTTCAGCGTGATTGGGCAAAGTATCGCTGGGGTAAAGCATCCTCTGAGTGTTATCAAAACTATTGGGTCAATTCTTGTTTGAAGGATGCAAGAGCAAGCTACCGTAAAGAAATCGATCCGATTCGTGAGCAAGAGGTCGCTTTGCATGAAGTCCAGCGCAAGCTACGTGAAAGCCTCAAGAACCAAGAGGATATTAAGCGTGCAGCCGAGCGTACTTCACCAGAAAAAGCTGCTGAGCGTGCAGCTAATCAACGGGAATATGAGCAAAAGCAAAAAGATGCAGCGGCTAGAGCAGCTGATTTAGAGCAGCGTCGTAAAGATGCCCCTAAGCGTGCTCAAGAAAATAAAGCGGGCACACAGCTCGATTAATTTTTCTCCAATTTACTTTTATTTACTTATTAATTAGGCAATCCTTGGCTAAAGTCAAAACGATTTATATCTGCCAGTCTTGCGGTGGCACTTCTGCTAAATGGCAGGGTCAGTGTCCAGCTTGTCAGGCTTGGAATACATTGGAAGAGGGCCTGCCTGAAACCACTTCTAATTCTCGTTTCCAGGGTTTGGCGCAATCTTTGCCTAGGCAAAAGCTATCTGCGATTACTGCAGAAGATTTACCAAGATTTAGTACGGGCGTAGAAGAGTTTGACCGCGTACTCGGTGGCGGCTTAGTGCCGGGTGGTGTTGTGCTTCTCGGTGGCGATCCCGGAATTGGTAAATCCACATTACTATTACAAGCATTGGCTGAGATGAGTGCTGCTGGTATGAACGTACTCTATAGCAGCGGCGAAGAATCTGCTGCACAGATTGCATTGCGTGCAAAGCGTATCGCTCTGGATGCTCCTCAACTTGAGGTGCTGGCAGAGATCCAATTAGAAAAACTGATCTCTATTATGGATACTGTTAAGCCACAAGTGTTGGTGGTGGATTCTATTCAGACTTTGTATTCGGAAGTATTAAGCTCAGCACCTGGTTCGGTAGCGCAAGTACGTGAATGTGCTGCGCAATTAACTAGGGCTGCAAAATCTAGTGGAATCTGCGTGTTGATGGTCGGCCACGTTACTAAGGATGGTCATCTCGCTGGTCCTCGAGTGCTTGAGCATATCGTGGATACCGTTTTATATTTTGAAGGGGATACCCACTCCTCCTTCCGCTTGGTGCGCTCTATTAAGAATCGCTTTGGTGCAGTTAATGAGTTGGGTGTATTCGCGATGACTGAAAAGGGTTTGCGCGGCGTTACCAATCCATCGGCGATTTTCTTGTCCCAGCATGAGCAAATGGTTCCAGGTGCTTGCGTATTAGTTACGCAAGAGGGGAGTAGGCCTTTATTGGTAGAGATTCAGGCTTTAGTCGATACAGCCCATGTACCCAATCCACGTCGCTTAGCTGTTGGCTTGGAGCAGGCTCGCCTAGCTATGCTTTTGGCAGTACTGCATCGCCATGCTGGCGTTGCTTGCTTTGACCAGGATGTTTTCTTAAACGCTGTTGGTGGAGTCAAGATTTCTGAGCCTGCTGCTGATTTGGCCGTTCTCCTTGCCATTCAGTCTTCGATTCGTAATCGCGCACTGCCTAAGGAGTTAATAGTTTTTGGTGAGGTTGGTTTGGCTGGAGAAATCCGTCCTTGCCCACGCGGTCAAGAGCGATTGAAAGAGGCTGCAAAGTTGGGCTTTACAGTGGCAATCATTCCAAAAGCCAATATGCCAAAGACCAAGATTCCAGGGTTGAAAGTCATTCCGGTTGAACGAATTGATCAAGCCATTGCAGCTGCTGCTGAACTGAGCTAAATTCCCGTTGAATTTCCCCGTTGAATTCTCTTAGTTTTTATTGTCTTGCTTAGCGCAAGTCTTCTGCCTGAATTAACAATACTTGTTCTTCACCAGCAGAGACCTCCATCCAGATTACCGGAATTTGTGGGAAGGCTTTCTTAAAGTTTTCGTATTCATTGCCGATCTCAAGCAGAATGGCGCCACGCTCTGAAAGATAGTCAGGCGCATGAGCAATAATTCGTCTAATAACATCCATGCCGTCACCACCGCCCGCTAATGCCAGCTCTGGCTCAGCGTGGTATTCCGCCGGTAGCGCATTCATGGAGGCTGCATTTACATAAGGTGGATTGCAGATGATGAGATCAAAAAGGTTATCTTCATTTGGTTCCGGCAAGGCATTCCAGAGATCTCCATCTAATAGCTCTACTTGAGAGCTCAAGCCATGACGATCTACGTTACGTGCTGCTACGGATAGCGCCGGCATACTGATATCGCAAGCGCTCACACGAATATCTGGACATGAAAGAGCCAATAGAATTGCTAAGGAGCCATTTCCGGTACAAAGATCTAGCGCTTTGCCATCAGCCGGTAGCCAAGGCTCTAGTGAGCCATCAACGATGAGCTCTGCAATCCATGAGCGCGGCACAATACTTTGCTCGCTACAGAAAAAGGGTACACCCATGAGCCAGGCTTCACCCAAGATGTAAGCAAGCGGCTTGCGAGTAGATATTCTGGTTTCTGCAACAACTGTTGCTTGTTGTTGGAGTTCTGCTGAAATAGTGTCTTCTAAATGATCAAGAGCTTCTGTGGGGCTGAGATCAAGTTGTTTGCTGACAAGCCATAGAGCTTCGCTTTGCGCATCAATTGCCCCGTGGCCATAATGCAGATTGGCTGCATCAAGCTTTTTTGCAATCTGATCGATGCACTGGTTAACCGTAATATGTTGCTGAGGCTCAGGGTCCATGATGGAGGGGGTCTTTAGAGAAAAGGGCGGTATGCAATTAAGCGATTAAGTGACTAAGCAATTAATAAACAACTTAGCAACTAAGCGCTTAGGCAATTAACTGCTCGAGAGTTTTGCGATAGATATTTTTGAGTGGCACTACATCGTTAACGATAACGCACTCATCGATTTTGTGGCTAGTCGCATTGAGAGGTCCAAACTCCACCACTTCTTTGCAGATCTTGGCAATAAAGCGGCCATCACTCGTACCGCCAGTGGTGGATAGTTCTGTATCAATTTGGGTTTCTGCTTTGATGGCTGTACGAAGTGCGCCAGCTAAAGCGCCATCGCCTGTAATAAATGGGCTGCCACCCAATACCCAGTCAATCTCAAAGTCGAGACCAGCATTTTTGAGGATTTTCTCAAGACGCTCACGAAGTTGTTCGGGCTTGCTCTCGGTAGAGAAGCGGAAGTTAAAGTCGATCGTCAATTCACCAGGAATAACGTTATTTGCACCAGTACCAGCATGTACATTGGAGATCTGAAAACTTGTAGGCTGAAAATATTCATTACCTTTATCCCACTCGGTTTCTACTAACGCAGAAATCGCTGGTGCAGAAAGGTGAATTGGGTTCTTGCCTAAATGGGGGTAGGCGATATGCGCCTGAACACCTTTTACCTTGAGCTTGCCAGATAGAGATCCCCGACGGCCATTCTTAATCATGTCACCAAGACGATTAACAGAGGTTGGTTCGCCGATCACGCAGTAATCTAAACGCTGACCTTGTTTTTGCAAGCGATCACACATGATGACTGTGCCATCGTTAGCAGGACCTTCTTCATCGCTGGTGATTAAGAAGGCAATTGAGCCCTCGTGATCTGGGTGTGTAGTGACAAATTCTTCTGTCGCCACTACAAAGCCAGCGAGTGAGGTTTTCATATCCGCAGCGCCGCGACCATAGAGCATGCCATCACGAATGGTTGGTGTAAATGGATCGCTCGTCCATTTCTCTAGCGGACCGGTGGGTACCACGTCAGTATGACCCGCGAATACTAAGACTTTGCCTTGATCACCAGCTTTACCTTTTTTAATTGCCCACAAGTTAGTTACCTGAAAATTTTCAGGACCACTCACCACACTCTCAGTATGAAAGCCAATTGCTTGTAATCGTTTAGCAATTAAATCTTGGCAGCCACCATCAGCCGGTGTTACAGAATGACAGGAGATGAGAGCTTCGGTGAGCTCAAGGGTGGCGCTCATGGATTTAGCTTAGTCGCGAAGTAATTCGTTAATCGCTGTCTTAGCTCTTGTTTGAGCATCAACCTTCTTCACAATGATTGCTGCATAGAGGCTGTACTTGCCGCAAGTGGAGGGAAGCGATCCTGGAACAACAACTGATCCAGCTGGAACACGACCATAGTGAACTTCGCCAGTTTCGCGATCATAAATCTTGGTGCTTTGGCCAATGTAGACGCCCATAGACAAAACAGCGTTTTCCTCAATAACGACACCTTCAACCACTTCAGAACGGGCGCCGATGAAGCAGTTATCTTCAATAATGACTGGACCAGCTTGGATGGGCTCTAAAACACCGCCAATCCCAACACCACCAGAAAGGTGGACGTTTTTGCCGATTTGGGCACAAGAACCTACAGTGGCCCAAGTGTCTACCATCGTGCCTTCGCCTACATAAGCACCAATATTGACATAGGACGGCATTAAAACGGCGTTTTTACCGATAAATGAGCCACGGCGTGCAACGGCAGGGGGAACTACGCGGAATCCACCTGCAGCAAAGTCAGCCGCAGTGTAGTGTTCGAACTTGCTGGGAACCTTATCGTAGAACTGGGTATACCCCCCCGCACTCATGGGTTGATTGTCTTCCAGGCGGAAAGAGAGCAAAACAGCCTTCTTAACCCATTGATTTACCTCCCACTTACCGACATCGCGGCGCTCAGCTACACGAATCGTGCCTGCATTCAGGCCTTCTAAGACAGCATTTACGGCATTACGGACATCCCCAGGGGCGCCATCTGGAGAGAGGTTTGCGCGGTTTTCCCAGGCTTGTTCAATGATGTTTTGTGGTGATTTGCTCATGCTTTTTAGTTAACTATCAGATTGTTAAGGGATTTTGTCCCTGAGGGTAGATTTATCATTATATAGATGGGGCAAAAACGCGTCTAAGTAGGCGAGAGCTTGCTATCATCTTCCCACTTTAGCTTTAATTATTACCCCCTTTATTTGAACCTCCTTTTTCCCTGCAAAGTACGCCGTGCAACTGAAATCCATCAAACTTTCCGGCTTTAAGTCTTTCGTCGACCCAACCCATTTTGAAATGCCTGGCCAATTGATTGGCGTTGTGGGTCCTAACGGTTGCGGAAAGTCGAACATTATTGACGCCGTCCGTTGGGTTTTGGGCGAATCCCGTGCGAGCGAATTGCGTGGTGAATCTATGCAGGACGTTATTTTTAATGGCTCTGGTTTGCGTAAACCATCTGGTCGCGCCAGTGTTGAGCTCATTTTTGATAACACTGAAGGGCGTGCACAAGGTCAGTGGAGTGCATTTACAGAATTGGGTATCAAACGCGTACTGACTCGCGATGGCAACTCAAGCTACTACGTAAATAACCAAGTAGTTCGTCGTAAAGATATTCAAGATATTTTCTTGGGTACTGGTATGGGTCCAAGAGGTTACGCCATTATTGGGCAGGGTACGATCAACCGAATCTTGGAAGCTAAGCCAGAAGAGTTGCGCGTTTTCTTGGAGGAAGCGGCTGGTGTTTCCAAATATAAAGAGCGTCGCAAAGAAACCGCTTCCCGCTTAGAAGACACAGTAGAAAACTTAACTCGTGTCGAAGATATCCTCCGCGAACTTGATCAGCAATTAACTCGCCTAGAGAAGCAGGCGACTGTTGCTGAGCGTCATGCTGAGCTTTCTACGCAAATGAAATCACAACAACAGCTCTTGTGGTTTGTACGTCAAACCGAGGCAGGTAAAGAGCAAGAGCGTCATGCGAATGGCATTCGGGAAACACAAGTTAGCCTAGAAGAGCAGACCGCCAAGCTTCGTCATGCTGAGGCTGAGCTCGAAACCATGCGTACGCAACAGTACGCATTACAAGACAAGGTTTCACAAGCGCAAGGTGACTTATATCAAACTAACTCTGATGTGAGCCAGGTTGAAGCACAGATTCATTATGTACAAGAAGCACGTCAACGTTTGCAACAGCAAACCCAAGACTTGCAAGCACAACTTCAGCGTTGGACTGTGCAAGAAACGGATGCAGCGCAAGCGCAACGCACTACCGAACACGAATTATCTTTAGCTGCCGAAAAAGAACAAACCTTATTGGCTGACTTAAATGGCTTACAAGAGCAAATGCCAAGTCGTGAAGAGGCTTATCAAAATACTTCACGTGAACTCAATAATGCACGCGATTCCTTGGCTACGATTGAACAACGTCTTGCTAGTTTGGGTGAGCGTCTACGTTCAATCTCAGCGCAATCTGATGAATTAAAAGGGCGCGAAAATCGACTGACCATTGAGTTAGATGGCCTGCGTCGTCCTGATGCGCAAGCCTTGCAAATGGCGATTGATCGTCAGGTAATGGCTGCTCGTAAAGTTGAAGAAGCTAAGCAACGCGCAAGTGAGACTCAACAACGCGTGCCAGCCGCTGACGAAGCGCGCAATGACGCTCAACAAAAAATACAAGAGGCTAATCAGAATTTAGCGCAGACCGAAGCCAAACTCACTGCCTTGACTGCTCTTCAGGCTAGTGTTCAAGCGCAAGGCAAGATTGGCCCGTGGTTAGAGAGTAAGGGCCTTAAAGAGAGCAAGCGTCTCTGGCAAGAGCTTAAAGTCGAGAGCGGCTGGGAAGCTGCTTTGGAATCCGTCTTGCGTGAGCGTTTAGCCGCTGTTACGGCGAAGAGCGTGCAAGAAACCTTGGCTTTGGCTAATGATGCGCCTCCAAGTCGCTTAGCCATTTTGCTCACTGAAGAAATTACGGCAGCACATACTTCTGCTCCAGCGGACTTCACGCCATTACTAAGCCGCGTGCAAAGTGCAGGTGCCCCAAGACTCACTTCAGTACTACAAGAGTGGTTAGACAATATTTATATTGCTAGCAGTCTTGAAGATGCTTTGCACCGCCGTGAAAAATTACCAGCGGGGGGTGCATTTGTTACACAACAGGGTCACTTAGTCAGTCGTGTCGGTGTACAGCTTTATGCTGCTGACTCTGAGCAAGCTGGTATGTTGGCCCGCGCTCAAGAGATGGAGAGTCTCGAGAAGCAATTGCGCGCTCAACAACTCATGCAAAGCGAGCTTAAAGGTGAACTAGACCAATCTGTAGCGAACTATCAAGCGGCACATCAAGCGGCAGAGCAAGCTCGCGAGAATGCTGAGCATGCAGTGCAAGAGGCGCATGGTTTTGAGGTAGAGAGAATGCAGTTGACTCAAGCTGAGGAGCAATACAGTCAGCGCGCAGCCCAGATTCAGGGCGAGTTGGCCGAATTGCGTCAGCAGATGGTGCAAATGACTCAGACTCAAGAGCAGTCTGCTGCAGAGTTAAATGAGTCTGAACAGTCAAAGCAAGGATTGCAAGAAGCCTTGCAAGTTGCCCAAGAAAAATTAGAGCGATCCACTGAAGAGCGCGATCGTTTACGTGAATCACTTCGTGCGGCTGAGATGGCCGCTCAGGAGGCTGCTTTCGCAACAAGATCACTGCAGCAGCGTATTGCTGATTTGCAGCGTGATCAAAGCACTGCTCGTACTCAAATCATGGAGATTCAGGATAAATATGATTCTGCCTCTCAAGAGTTAGCAACTTTGAGCGATGAAGAGGCGCAAGATAAATTACAAGGCTTGTTGCTAGCTCGTAGTGCTCGCGAAGCTGCTTTAGCAAATGCGCGCACAGAGCAAGATGCCTTATTGCATCAATTGCGTGAAGCGGATGAGTTGCGGATGCAGGTTGAGCGTAGCTTGCAGCCGATGCGTGACAAAGTCGTTGATTTGCAATTACGCGAACAAGCTGCTCGTTTGAATTTTGAGCAATTTGCCACATTGTTGGCAGATGCAGAGGCTGACCTCATAGCGCTTGAAGCAAATTTCAGTGCGGATTTGAAAGTTGGCGCTTTGCAGAGTGAGGTCAATCGCTTAAGTGCTGAGATTGCTTCTTTGGGCCCAGTCAATATGGCTGCTTTAGATGAGCTCTCGAGCTCTCGTGAGCGTAAGCAGTTCTTAGATGCGCAGTCAGCAGACTTGAACGAAGCGATGCAGACTTTGACAGATGCGATTGCCAAGATTGATGCAGAAACTCGCGATCTATTGCAAGGTACTTTTGATCAGGTCAATACCCACTTCGGCAAACTCTTCCCAGAATTGTTCGGCGGCGGTCATGCCGAGCTCGTTATGACTGGTGAAGAAATTCTGGATTCTGGTGTGCAGGTAATGGCTCAGCCCCCTGGCAAGAAAAATAGCTCTATTTACCTCCTGTCTGGCGGTGAAAAGGCATTGACTGCGATTGCCTTGGTATTCTCACTCTTCCTCTTGAACCCAGCCCCATTCTGCTTACTTGATGAGGTTGATGCTCCTTTGGACGATGCAAATACCTTGCGTTATGCACATCTAGTGGCCAAAATGTCAGATAAGACACAGTTTTTGTTTATCTCACATAACAAGATCACCATGGAAATTGCTAACCAATTAATTGGTGTCACGATGCAAGAGCAGGGTGTCTCCCGTATTGTTGCGGTAGATATTTCTTCTGCTGTTTCAATGGTCGAGGCTGCTTAAATGTATGTAGAACAAATCATGACGATGCTAGGTTTGTCTGATTTGCAATTAGCATTGGCAGTTATTGGCTTATTGATTCTGTTGGTAGTTGCCATTCTGAATATCAAATATGCTCGCGATCGTCGCAAAGCAAAAGAGCTAAGTGCTTATTCTTTGGATGATCGTTTCGGAAAAGAGCCAAGCTTTGGCCAGGGCTTTTCTGATGGTGATGCTGAGCGCACTGAGCCCAGCTTCGGTGAATCGCTCACAACAATCTCTGCCCCAGAAAAGTTTGCTATTGATCCCCGTATTGATTGTGTCATTACGCTACGCTTTGATGAGGCCATTAGTGGATCTGAAATTTTAGAAGAAATTAATGCCTGGACAGATCTTAAGGCGCAATCGACTGCGCGCTGGATGTGCGAAGGTTTGAATGCTAATCTAGATGTTGCTGAAGATTGGGAGGAGCTTCATCCTAACTCAACATACTCTGATCTGCAGTTAGCTATTCAGCTGGCTAGTCGCAAAGGCCCAATTGGTGTTTTAGAGTTATCGGATTTTTGCTCCCGTGCTCAGGCGCTTGCTGAGACCTTGGGTTCGCAAATCGATATGCCAAGTGTGAGTGCGATGCTTGATAGCGCTAAAGAATTAGATGTGATGGCGGCAGAGAGTGATATTCAGTTAAGTATTAACGTGTTGTTTGATGAGCCCTGCCCCTGGGGCAACTTTGATGCGCTGATGCGTCAACGTGGCTTTAAGCTCGCTCGCAATGGTCGTCAGTACGAATATCAAAGCAAGGGCCTAACGCTTTTCAATAGCAATGACTTGGATCCTAACAAGTCTGTGAATCAAGTAACCCTATTACTAGAGGTTCCTTTGGTGCCCCAAGAAGAGCGTGCATTTGAAAGAATGCTCTCTGAAGGGGTTGAGATTGCGCAAGCAGCTCATGGCCGCTTGGTTGATGACAATGGCATTAACTTAAGTGAAGCTGCAGTTATCAGTATTCGTCAGCACCTCGATATTCTCTATGCCAACCTTGAGAAATCTGGCATCCCTGCCGGATCTTCTACAGCTAGCAGATTATTTAGCTAGGAAATTACTTTGTCGTCCAATAGTCCGACAAATTTAGCGGAGCGTTACGCATTCTTACAGGTAGAGCTAGCTCGCTTAGAGCATGCTTACTATGTTCTTGATAACCCGCTACTACCTGATATTGAATACGACCGCCTCTACCGAGAGTTACTTGATATTGAAGCTGCTCATCCAGAGTGGATCACTCCTGAATCTTTATCCCAGCGTGTAGGTGGGGCAGCACTAAAAGAGTTTGATTCAGTTACTCATGCAGTGCCGATGCTTTCTTTAAATAATGCCTTTGAGGATTCTGAACTCATTGCTTTTGATCGCCGTTGTCGTGAGGCGCTCCATACAGATCATGTGACTTATGCTGGTGAGCTCAAGTTTGATGGTCTAGCTATCTCCCTTCGTTATGAAAATGGCTTTTTGGTAACGGCAGCTACTCGTGGCGATGGCGCCAGTGGCGAAGATGTCACCGCCAATATCAAAACAATTCGTGCGATTCCGTTAAAACTAACTGGGGAAAATATTCCTCAGATATTAGAGGTACGCGGCG
>Ga0214192_1001166_pt1 | contig 14957 bp, 10 predicted proteins | sample TroBogEpilimnion_44_FD_153030 | JGI IMG/M metagenome (GOLD analysis project Ga0214192, IMG submission 153030) | Freshwater microbial communities from Trout Bog Lake, WI - 29JUL2008 epilimnion | ecosystem: Environmental > Aquatic > Freshwater > Lake > Epilimnion/Euphotic zone | place: Trout Bog... | reverse complement strand
CCGCCTCGCCAGCTTCAGCTCGCGCCTCACCCCCCGACGGGCACGTCGCTTCCAAACCACCTCGGGATGGGCCTTCAAATATCGCCTTCTCTGTTCCCATCCCACCAACCCGCCCATGGCCAGCGCGATGAAGACTTGCGTCAGCCGGAATCCCAAGCGTGACTGCACGGGTACCAATGACCTTTCAGCCCCTGGCGAAGCGGATAATCCGCTCAAGGACAGTTTCACCTCGACTTCGTTGGTCTCGGCAATGGGTGGAGGAGCGGCCGGAAGGGGAATCGCTGGCGCCACCGGTTGCACCACGCCGGGCAGAACGCGAATCGGCAGCGGAGGAAAATTAAGTTGCTTGTAAACCCCGGCTTCCGGGTCGAAATACGCAAAAGGTATTCCAGGGGTGGCAATCAAACTTTCGTTCAACGGAATCAACGTGTAATTGAACAGCGCGAAACCCCGCTGCTGAATCATCTGACTCGATGTTGAATCAGAAGAGGCGGGGAAAACCTGCCAGTTCTGGACTTCGGGAATCACCGGCGGCGCGAGGCGTCCCAGGTTTCCGTTACCTCGAATTTGTACGCTCAAAGTGATCGGCTCGCCGGCATGGGGATCCGTGGGTTTGACGATTGTTCTTCCCAACTGGAACGATCCAATGGCACCCGTGAACCCGGCGGGAACATCATTTGTCGGCAAGGGTTTGACCCGAATGGTCACCGGATCCGAATCCATCAACTCGCTGACGGCACGTCGCAGATTGGGCCGCGCAGGATCCGATTTGATCGTGACTCCGTAAACCTGGGCAATAATTTGCTGTTTACCAGCGTGCAGTGGCGTCACGCCCACTTCTTCCACCATCACGTTTTCAGATCTGCCACCGATGATCCTGCTTTCAATTCGTGCATAGCTGGAAACGGGTTCCGAAAAAATTGCGTCCCCAGTCACCTTCCCCTGGTTCATCCCCAAAATGGAATCCTCTCCGACACGCGGTAGCACCAACAAGACCCGCACCGTCTGGCCGACATATACTTCCTCTGGAATCATCACCGACAGCGCCGAGGAGCGCGGGGCCTGACCGGGAATGGGGTCCGTAACAGTCAATGTGGCGGCCGGAACCTTCAACGGTTTCCCGTAAGCCGTGATCATAAACGAAGGGAGGGTGAAGGTGCCGGTGTTGGTGACCGTCACGCGATAAAGCACCGTGGTTTTGGGCCGCATGCGCATGGAAGGTGTGGACTGATAAGTCTGCCCGCGCCCGCCCTGTTGAAGCACCATTCCATTTGGGGCGGGAATGGTATCCGGCAGGGTGAGCGATTCATCCAGAGCCGAGGTATCAATCCTCAATTCCACCCGGCTTCCCAGTGTCACGGTCGGCGGATCAAATTCCGCGTGGGCTTCCGCCGGGGTATCCGTATCAAAGGAAGCCGCGGAATTCACCATGGAATCAAACAAATCCTCACGCGGCTGGGGTTGCGCAAAAACGGATGGGACATGAGTAACCGCAAACCAAAGGCAAAGAATGTAAAAGGATCTGAACAGCCGGCCATGCCCATCCTTCACAGCGAAAGCTTCCCGGCTCCCCGCACGTGGGGATATCGACCGAAAGATTGCAGTTAATGGGTTTAAACGCATTTAAGTTTTTATCTTGTGAATCTTGATCATCCTGTCCGCAACTCAGATATAATACATCTTTTCCTTGTCCGCGCCCTGGTCGATTAATTTTTGGAAATCCATCTGCTCCGCGGCTTGTTCCACGGAGGTTTGAAGTTTTTTCCAGGCCACTTTCAATTCCGGCGGACACAACGGCTCGCTGAGGGCGGGTGTGTCAAAGATCTGTCCGTGAATGGCGAGGATGATATCCCCGAGCGTGACTTCCGCCGGGGGACGCGCCAGCATGTATCCGCCTTCCTTGCCGCGCAGGCTGCGAACGATGTTTTGGAACTTCAGTTCGATCAGAATCTGGACGAGATAATTCGGCGGTATCCCCTGCTCTGCGGCCAGGTCATCCGCGCGAACGGATTCGCCGGAGGGAAATCTCCGGGCCAGCCCCAGCACCGCGCGGGCCGCGTAATCGCTCTTGGCAGACAGTTTCATCCCAGCAAATTAGGCGGGAGCAAGAAACTGTGCAACCCATTTAGCGAGAGGCACCACCCGAAGCGTTAATAATGGACGTGCGATCGTACACCACCTTCAGCTCCGCGCTGTCGAGAATATGATCCTTCATGGCATTGAGCAGGACCTCGCGGCTCACGGTTTCAGGCGGGGCGGAAATTTTCACCGGCTCAGAGAGGGCATAAACTGTGATAAAATAGTTCTTGGGTCCCGGTCCTTTGGAATGCGGGGGCGCATAGCCCAGGCGACGGTTCACACTGTTGTTTCCCAGTATGCCGACATTTTGAACATTCCCGGGAAGGCTATGAACCTCTTCTGGAATATTGTACATCACCCAATACCACTTGATGGTTCCCGGTCCGGGAATGTGGTGCATGATCACCGCGTAACTCCGCGTGCCCGATGGAGCCCCACACCATTCCAGAGGCGGCGAAATACCGGCACCGTCGCCAGTGAACTCCACCGGAAGCATCCCGCCATGGGTGACCACGGAACTGCTCAGGTGGAACAAACCGGTACGCTTGGGGACGAAATCCTCGGCGAATGCCGGAGTAACGCTCATAAAACCAGCCATTAAAAGAAGGGCTGCGCAAAGTCGAATGATTGTGTTTTTTCTCATTTGGTTATTCTCCTGTTTTCCCATTTCCAGACGGTGCCGAACCAATCCTCCGCGCCCGGATCGAAGCACCGCCCTTGCGGGTGAACTTCTCAACCGCACCCACGTTTCCTTCCACGACCCAGTAGTTGACATCCGCCACACCCAGATTGTCGGGATCATAGATGTTATAATCCGTTGACTGCCATTGGTTGTGGCTATCGGTCTGATCCTTCCCGGCGATCTCCATGTCCAGTTGTTCGATGGAAAATCCGTGCTTGCCCGTCACCGCAATGGCCCGGGTGCAACGTTGTGCACCCACTCGTCCAAAACGGGAGGCGTGATAGGCGAAAACAAATTCCAAACCGTTTGCATTGCAGGCCAGATTAATGTTGTCGCCGTCGGTATGTTCGTTGACCAAGATACCGGTGTGATAACCGGTCACGATGAGATTTCTCAGGACCGTTAAAGCCGCGTTATTGCAAGCCGGGGTGATCACGCCGCTGGTGCCATGGGTTGGTTTGGAAGCTTGCACGCTATAGACGCCAGTGTTGACGAACACATTCTCCACCCGGCATTGCAAGGCATATTGCAGGTCGATGCCGCCAATGCCCGGATCGTCACAGGTCCGCACCTCCAGGTTTTTGATCACAACATTGACTGCCGAGAATCCTCCGTAAAGCGAGTCGGGCGAACTATTGGCGGTAATGACTGAAGGCCCTTCCTTGGCCAGGCTCTTGAGAATGGTGCCGTTATTCTGCAAAGGAAATGACCCGATCGTCCCGAAAATAGGGGTCGGTACGGATTCGCCAACGATTTCCACGGTGATCCAACTCGGGATGGGTTTCGAAACCGCTGGAATCAATATCCTTCCGCGATATACCCCGACCGGCAGATACATCCGCCCGCCTCCGGCCTCGATCAACGCTTTCAGACATGCCGAGAACGCTGCGGTGTTGTCCGTCTTATCGTCGGCCACGGCGCCGTAATTCAAAACATTGAACACATGTGATTTCGGAGCGCTGGTGCTGGAACTGATTCTCTCGGCTCCCTCCCAGGCAAAGGCATTCCACATTAAAAGCCCGGCGCAAAGGGTTATCAAGGCACATGCATTGCGAACAAACCTTGCTTCTCTGACAAAAGGCGCACTCGTCAAAAATATGAATTTGGGCTTCATTTGAAGTGAGTCTAGCGGTTCCAGGCTTAAAGGAATATTAAGAAGGATGGATTAATCAGAGGTGCCTACAAGCATCACTAATGAGTTGCATCTTTCGATTTTGGTGTGTAAATCAAGGGACCGGTTTTGTTGTTCTTTTGAACATTAAAATTATCAGCCCCGAATAAAAAGGACATCCCAGAGTTTAAGGATTCAAAATCCCCCAGGTTCCGGTTAACCTCACAATATTGAAACACCTTCCCATTCCTGGTAAACACGATCAAAGACTCTGTCTCGGATTCCGCAATCCGGTTCTTCGCAGAACTGGACCAATGATACCCAAGGGCCGTGTCTATCTCGGTTTGTCCAGTGTAAGGGGTAAAAATATATACCTTGTCCCACTTGAACTGCGTAACAGCAGAAAACGAGACTGTGTTGACGTGGTTACTTAGAGAAATTTGTGCAACGGCAGAAAAGTCATTTGCGATCCGGTTGCTGGATCCATCCCACCAGGTCAATACAACCACGATGGCAGCGCAAAGGACTGCGATAAAAAGCGGCAATCGCGGATTTACCGGTCGCCGCACGCCTTTTTGCTCGCCGGCCATTGACTTCTCAAGGACCTGTGGCCCAGGGATTCGCATTGGGAGTATAACCCACATGCCAGAGGACGTTTTTGATGTTCTGCAGCTTGCAATTGGCCACATGCCCATCCGCAAACGACATGTTGATGGCTCCCGGCACCGCCTGATTCGCAGTGGCCTTGGCGACCTTCAACGGATGCCGCGAGAGGCTGCACCGCCCCAGCGAACCACTGGCATCCCCCACCGTCAGGTCGGAAGCCAGCTTGTCCGTGATCAGCGGCCAGGCATCAGGCCAGATGGCGTCATAAAACGAGGGCGTGCTCGAGGGCTGCGTCAGGCGGGATTCCTTCTGAAAAAACAATCCCGCCTCGGAAGCCGGTATCCATATCGCAATATCCCCCTTGGGATCCCACCAATAAAGCCATCCGTTGATGGCGTAACTTCCGGTATTCAAGATGGGATTCGGAGCCCCACCCCAATACCACGGCGAGGAGGCGGTTCCCACCGTGTTGGCGATATCGGCTTTGTTGGTATTGGCCGCAACCGGGCATAACCGGACGGACGCCACCTGGGACTGATAAGAAATCAGCGTCTGCATCCACAAAGCCGCGGTGGAAACGTACTGGACCATCTGGCCGGTGTCCTGCACATACATGAAATAGGCCAGGTTCAATTGCTTCAAATTACTCGAGCACTTGAGGGTCTGCGCCCGCTGCTTGGCGGATGCCAGCGCTGGCAACAGCATTCCTGCGAGAACCGCGATGATGGCAATCACCACCAGCAATTCAATCAACGTAAACGCCGGGGAGTGGTGATCTTTGGAAGCAAGTGGGGATTTAATAGCGTTTTGCATGGGTTTCCTAAGGAGGGTTGATCGGGTCACAGAGTCCGGTGTTGAAATAATCGATCTTCCCATTTTGCCGGTTTGAGTCAGGTTCAACGTCGCATTAAATGTTCAATCTCATCCACTTCGATGGGGATGTCCGCCATCAAATCCACATTACCTCCCTCGCGCACCAGGATGTCATTTTCCAGGCGCACACCAAATCCCTCTTCGCGAATGTAAATCCCCGGTTCCACGGTCAGCACCCAGCCTTCCTGGAACGGTTCAATGGTATGGCCCACATCATGAACATCCAGCCCCATCGGATGCCCAATGCCGTGCATGAAATACTTCCGTAAGGCCTTGTTGTTCGGATCCTGCTTTTTGATCTCAGACATCTTAAGCAACCCGAGATCCACCAATTCCTTTTCAATCAACGCCTCGGCCTCTTTTTGGAGATCGCGGGAAAGTTTGCCGGGCGTGGCCGCCTTGCAGATGGCGCGGGTCACTCGCAGCACGGCGTTGTAAACCTGCTTTTGGCGTCGGTTGAATTTACCGCTCACCGGAATGGTGCGCGTGAGATCCGAGTTGTAATTGGCATAGCTCGCCGCGACGTCGAGCAGCAGCAATTCGCCCGCTTTGCATACCTGGTCATTCTGGTTGTAGTGGAGACAGCAGGCATTCGCGCCGCTGGCAATGATCGGGTTGTAGGCAAACTGACCGCCGCGCCGGATGAATTCGTAGGCAAAAGTGGCCTCCACTTCCATCTCGTTGACGCCCGGTTTCACCATTTTGCAGACCCGACGGAACCCGGCATCGGTGATGTTGCAGGCCATCTGGATCAGCGCAATCTCGCCTTCGGACTTCACCGCGCGGAGTTGGTGCATCAAACGAGCCAGGCGCTGGTAATCGTGCAGGGGATATTTCGCTAAAGTTTCGCCAACAAACCGTGCCTCGCGTGTTTCCACCACGACATGCGCACGTTTGTGTTCATTGGAATTCAGGTAGGCATGCTCAGCCTCGCACATGAGACGGTGAAATTGGGCTGGGAAATCCGACAACCATTCCACACGGGCGATCCCGGAAACTTTGATGGCCTCCTCCTTGGTGAGCTTGTGTCCCTCCCAGGTTTCCAGCTTTGGATTGGGCTGGCGAAGGAAAAGGATCTCCCGGAGTTTTTCGTCATGGGAATCCGGGTAGAGCAACAAAATGCTTTCCTCCTGCTCGATGCCGGTGAGATAAAACAAATCGGAGCTCTGGCGCAGCGACAACAATCCATCGGCGTTGGAAGGCAGGATGTCGTTGGCATTCACCACGGCGAGTGAATTCGGGAGCAAGAGTTTCTTCAGGCGTTCGCGGTTTTCGACGAACAGTTTTGAATCAATGGGTGCGTATTTCATACGGGCAGCAATTCGCTCGCTCTATATAAACCAACAAATCCTCATCTGACGAATGATTTTTCCATGCCTTTTTGCGGTTCCCCACATCCCATTTCGGAGCTTGCGTTGGAAATAAATACGGTGCTGAATGATTCCCTATTTATTGCCAGTGATTAAAGAGTCCAAAAAACCGGGTCACCCATGAAAACGCTTTCCCTCGCGATCACACTCTTTTTCGTGCTCGACCCCTTTGGCAATCTGCCGACCATGCTGGCCTTGCTGGGCGGCTTTGATCATGCCAACCGCAAACGGATCATCCTGCGCGAACTGGTCTTCGCCTTCATCACATTGGGGCTATTTTATGCCTCGGGACATTGGTTCCTCAATTTACTGGAGGTGGGTCCGTCTGATCTCAAGATTTGCGGCGGAGTAGTACTGGGAATCATCTCGTTGCGAATGGTTTTTCCGAGAGACAAGCCACCAGCCCACAAGGAAATCGAGGCGGAACCTTTCATTGTTCCACTCGCCATTCCCCTCATGGCAGGGCCCTCGGCACTGGCCACGGTCATGATCATGGCCGCGCAATCCTCGGACAATCCGCTCGTAGGATTCGGAATGGTGACTCTGGCGTGGTTCACCAGCGCGGTGATCCTTTTCACTGGGATCAGCCTGGGCGATTTCATCCCGGCCCGGCTGTTGCCCGCATTGGAACGGCTCACCGGTTTGCTTCTCACCATCATCAGCGTTCACATGCTGATGACGGGCATCCAAAGCTACTTTCTCGCGCCGAAATAGTGTTGCAACCACCGACCCTCAGCGGTCCGGAATCGCATTGATGGTCATGTAGGATAATTCCTTCCAATCCACCCCATCCGCAGATTTCAAGTTCAGGCGCACTTCGATTTGATTGACCGGACGAAGCCCGGAGATGGCCAGTTTCACTTCGCGTCCGTCCTTGCTTAGCGCGGCCGATTGGATGGTCAAACGGTCGTGACCTTTTCGTTCGGGATGTTCCAGCGAGTATTGGTCGGAACCATAATGGGAGGTCCAATGATAATTCCATTGCTTCAAATGATAAGAGTCGGGATTCACCGCTGATTTGGGGTCGAGCGAAAAATTGAATCGCAATGACAAACCGTCCGGATGCACCTGAACATCATCCAGCATGCGAATAGATTTGCCGGTGTAACGCAAACGTTGGAGGCAACCGTCCTTGCCACCATCCGGCCCCTGCCAACCCGAGAGTCCGGTGGCATAAACCTGGCCATCCGCAGGATTCAAACGGGCCCGCATCAAACCGGCATCAAATTGAAATGGCAGAGCAACGATGGCCGCCTGGGAAACCGCACCGACTTCATGGGTCATGAGATAATACATCCAGCCCTTGCCGAAGCTGGTGTGCAACAATCTCCCCGAGAGCGGACCGAATCGTGGATCGTTCACAAAAAGTTGCGCGGCACTGGAGTTGTCGAATTCCTGCGGCACCCAGATGATGGGCTGGTCAAAAGTCTTGGGCGCCACCACCTTCGATGTATCCACCCGACCGCCATCCGGCGACCAATGATCCCCGAAGCCACCGCCGCCAGTCAGGTTTTGCACATAACCATAAAACCCGCCACGATGCACAATGTTCACTTTCCCCGCTGGCATCCAATCCCCCTGATTATCGCTCACGGTCAAACTTTCATCCGGCAACATTCCCATTCCATTGGGCACACGGAATCCGGTGCAGTAAACACTCGCTTTGCGTCCGTCCGGAGAAATTTCCAGCACAGCGCCGGGTAGTTTGTAATCAGTGTATTCCCCTGCTTTCACATAATAGAAATGCCCCCGATGATCCACTTGCAGGTCAAAATTGTAGCTGTGAAAAAAGGTGGAAATATCCGTGTCCGCATACCAGGTTTCATAGAAATCCGCCTCACCGTTGCTGTTGATATCCTTCAGGCGAACAATTCCGTTGCGGCAGGTTACATAGATCAATCCCTTAACCACCTGCACCCCGAACGGTTCGTAGAGGCCGGTGGCAAAGCGCGACCATGTGACATCCGGGAGATCATGGTCCAGTCCGGAAACAATCCACACATCGCCGCCATACGTGGTAACCACCGCGCGTCCGTCAGGAAAGAAAGCCACTGCACTGGTTCGGAGCCAGGCACCGTAGGGGTTGTCGAAGGGAACAGGAATGGTGTCGAGCGCATAAGCTGCATCGGATTTACCCAACCGCCCTTTGACGTGGATGGTCAAAGGCCACAAACGCGCGCCGCCAGTGGTGACTGATTTGGGATCCACAGGAGACTCTTGACCTGCCTTGCGGAAATATTCATCGAATTGCTGGAACGCTGCCGGGCCATTTCCAGAGGAACAGAGAATTTGAACAATGCGCGGATGGTGATCAGCGGGAATGTTTAAAAGCAAACGTCCCTGATCATCAGCTTCCCAACTCAAACCCTGCGTCGCCCCTCGCGCGCCGGCCACCACATAATCTCCAAAGCCCTGATTCGCTGAACCTGCTTGCCCTGCCATCACCAGATTGGCTTCGACCGGTCCAAGTTTTCCCACGGGCACCGTCTGGCCGGCAGAAACCAAACCCGCGACCTTGTCTCCCGGCGAGTTCAATTGACCGACGCAAAGTTTCAAATTTTTCGAACCCGCCTCAATTCGCAAGGAGTGCGTCACCACGAGCATATCACCTGCTTTTTCCGCCTCCGGCAATTCCAGGACATCCCGCCCCTCAATGGCATAGGATAAAACTGCCTTCCGATCATAAACATAATGCCCGTGATATTTCATCCACTCGGGAGGCAACGGACCGCGTGGGAGCAGATTTTCAGCGGGATGATCGAACTTCCCATTGAAGGCCCAAGACCATTGCTGAAGGCCGGGCAGAAGTTTTCCTCCGGGCAATGGTTGACCCTCCCCGCGCTGCTGGGCATGACCCGTTCTAGAAAGATCCAAAAAACCACCCTGCCACGCACCCGCCAGACGCATGTGGAGAAGGTCGTAACTCAGGCTGACGCCATCCTTCAATTGAACCGTCAGGACATCGGCAAAGTGGGTCCCCAGTTGGGATTCCAAAACCGGTCCGAAATCAGCATGATGATCCGTGGCAGATACCTGTTTCAAACTGGGATCAAACTTGGGCAAAGAATTCAAATAAGTGGAATCCACTTCAAAATACTGGCTGGGATTTAACTTTTTCACGAACGTCTCGCGAATGTATTGCACCACCTCATAGCGTTGCTCCGGAGTCATCCAAGTCTGGGACGGCATGTTTTTGTAGCCCCGGGTGATGGTATTGAAAAGGCTGTGGGGATCATTTCCGTTCTGAAATTTCGCAACCGCGAAAGGTCGGGCCTGGGGATTGATGGTCTGCACCCCGTTGTTTCCATGGCAGGGCGCACAGGCCACCAGAAAAGTTTTTCTCCCCCGCTCCAGGCTTTGCTCATCCCATCGGGAAATGATTCCCGCATGATCCACATTTTCGGCGGGCGTCGCATTCTGGCCCCGAACGGCAACGGGCAGACACAGCAAACCCAGCACCATGGACAACAACAACACCTGGCAGACACGGATGAATTTCATGCTCTTTGAATCGGGAGAATACGTGGGAAATATTTTGGGTAAATGCACACGGCGGCTTTTCCAAAAGTTTACCTTCGCCGCAAAGATTTGCAAGCCGATAGTCACCGTTAAGCGATTTCAAAAAAAAACCATCATTTCCTTATTATTTGGACCCGCACGACATCGGAGGTCACCGCAATGAATTTCTTGCATTCAGCAAAAGCTCTGTCGTCCCTCATAGGAGAGCGTTGCAGGAAAAAGTGGCTCATGAGGAGTATAATGCAAGCTGCTAAACGTGAATAACAGCTTTTCATGGAGGAATGATGCCTGATCCGGATGCGGTGAAAACATCTCCCGCTTCAAGTCGATCCTCATGACACAACACCGCCGGAGGACCAGATACAATGGTTCAAGCCTTTCGAATCGTTTTCGCAATAAACCAGTCGACTCCCGCGCACTTTAATTGTAAAAAACATCCATAATGAAACGTTATTTCTTTTCAACCCTCGCCCTGATGGGCCTGATTCTCGTGACAGGCTGCACTTCACTTTCTTCAACCAGTGCTCCGAACACTCCTCCTCCTGGGTTTGTGGCTCTGTGGAATGGCACCAACCTCGATGGCTGGTGGGGTGCCGAAACCGAAGATCCCCGCAAATACCTGGCGCTGCCTCCCGAGGACTTCAAAAAGAAACATGACACCAGCCTGAATGACATTCGCCAGCATTGGTCGGTCCAGAACGGCGAACTGGTGAACGATGGCAAGGGACTTTACCTGACCACCGAATCCAACTACCACGACTTCGAACTTTTTCTGGAATATAAAACCGTTCCCCTGGCGGACAGCGGTATTTATCTGCGTGGATGTCCCCAGGTGCAGATCTGGGATTACACCGAGAAAGCCAAATTCCCGCTCGGCTCGGACAAGGGATCCGGCGGACTCTGGAATAACAGCCCCGGCGCTCCGGGCAAAGATCCTCTGGTGAAGGCCGACAAACCTTTCGGTCAATGGAACAAAGTGCACGTGGCCATGGTGGGTTCCAGGGTCTGGGTCTGGTTGAACGACCAACTCACCGTGAATGGCGCGGTGATGGAAAATTATTACAACCGCAAGCTTCCCGTTCCTGCTGCCGGCCCCATCCAGCTCCAGACCCACGGCGGTGAGATCCGCTGGCGCAATGTTTTCATCCGCGACATCGGCAGCGAGGAAGCAAACAAATTGGTTCGCGGAAATGATCCCGAAGGTTTCAAATCCATTTTCAACGGCAAGGATTTCACCGGCTGGGCGGGCCCGACCGATCAATATGAAGTCGTGGGCGGCGCCATTCAATGCCGTCCCCACAAAGGTGGCAGCATCTATTACAACCAGGAATACAGCAACTTCATCGCCCGCGTGGAATTCAAACTCCCTCCCGGCGGCAACAACGGTTTAGGCATCCGTTATCCCGGCACCGGCGACTGCGCCTACGTGGGAATGTGCGAATGCCAGGTGCTGGATGATAATTACGAAAAGGCCACGGGCGACAAAATTGATCCCCGTCAGGCGCATGGCTCGGCCTATGGAATGGTCGCAGCGCAGCGTGGATATCAGCATCCCATTACGGAGTGGAATTACGAGGAAGTCACCGTGATCGGTTCAACGATCAAGGTGGACATGAATGGAACGGTCATCCTCGACTGCGATCTCAGCAAAGTCACTGAATACATGCACGGATCTGAACACCCCGGAAAAAATCGCACCTCGGGATTCTTTGGTTTCCTGGGTCACAATGACCCTGTGGCATTCCGCAACGTTTCCATCAAGAAACTCTAAGTTCTTCAAGGCAGCCAAGCCAGGTCGAACTCATCGGGTCAATGACCTGATGAGTTCGCGGGCGTCGGTGAAATCGGGTTGTATCTGGAGGGCCTTCTTCGCAGCTTCAACGGCTTCTGCATTGCGTCCCAAGCCCGCCAAAATAGTTGCCCGCGCGTAAGCTGATCGTGGATCCCTTGGATTGGCATCCTCAGCCTGCTTGAGAGAGCGGATGGCTTTCCCGGAGTCGCCCTGCTGGTTGTATAGCAAACCAAGGTTATACAAAGCGCGGTCGTGGTGTTCATTCAGGCGCACCGCTTTTTCCATGGCGCGAATGGCTTCCATAGCACTGCCGGCTTCGTTCCAGGCCAAACCCAATCGAAAGAAATTTTCCGCATCATTTGGGGCAAGAAGACAGGCCGCCTGAATTTGCACAAGCGCATTGCTTCCCTGTCCCGCCAGACTCAGCGCCACGGCATAATCAATTCGGAAGGGCGGCGAGTTCGAATCCCATTGAACCGCTCGTGCATAATGCGCCAGGGCGGAATCGAGTTCGGCATGAGCCAGATTCCAGACGGCGTATTGCGCCTGACCCGCGGGTTGATCGGCATTGAACGCCAATGATTCTGAAATTTCCCGGAACACAACGGAATTGGTCTCCAGGGTTTCCCGTAATGCCCAACCGGCTTCGTAACGAATCATTCGCAACGGATCTTTCAAGCGCTCGCGAAGGACCTCTTCCACACCGGGCGCGTGTTGTTCCGCCAGATGCGACAACGATTGCACGGCCTTGGCGCGGACAATCGCATTGGTATCGCGGCTCAGATTGATGAGTAGTGATGACACTTTCGCATCCTCCGACCATGGCTCCAGCAACCCGGCGGCCACGGCCCTCCAGAAGGGAGTTTCGTTGGTGGTGGCAAGTTGCATCAGGGGTTCGCGCGCACTTTCCCTGCCTTGTCGCGCCCTGGCAATCCATCGCGCGCGTTGCCGGGAGGGACGATTCATTTTATCCCCAAACCATTTCTCCACCGCCTGCGAAGCCCAAGCCACGTCCTTGTCCTTATGACATCGGTTACAGGCATTGGGCACTCCGAACTCAGCAGTCAACCGGGGATCGGGAATGGTGAATCCGTGGTCGTGTCGCCAGTGTCGCTGCATGTAAACGGTCTGGGGCATGTGACAACTGATACATTCACCGCCCGTTAATTTGTCATTTCCGATACGAGCAGTGGAACCTTCAATCGGCACCGGTTTCCCCTTGGAATCGTATCCCGCAACCAAATGATGACCGTGCTCGACGGGATCAATGATGGGCGCATTGGTGAAGCCCCCGGCATGACAGCGCATGCAAAGCGCGTTTCCCGGCAGAATGGTTTTTGACGAATGCGGCTCGTGGCAATCGGCACATTTCACCCCGGCAAAATGCATTCGACTTCCCCAGAACGCATTGACCTCATAATCCTCCTCGTGAATCTGGCCGTCCGGATAAAACGTGTCCGAATCATCCACGATGGACGGTGCAAAATGGTCGAGGTAATGATCGCCCGGCTTGAATTTGCCATCCAGATCGGATCGACGCGAATGACAGGCGGCGCAGGTATCCAGCATTTGTCCGGCGCTGAGTTTGCGGATCGTGGGATCCTTTTCCGTCGCGCCCTTGTGCAAGAGGCTCCAATCCACATGCGCTTTCATGGGACCATGGCAGGATTCACAGCCCACCGTAGGTTCAGCCATGGCGGTGTGATATTCATCGGTGGATTCGCTGTAATTTTTTTGCAGGCCGGTGTTGTGACAAAAAGCGCACATGGAATTCCAATTCATGCCGCGTCCACTCCAATGCCCCCACTCGCCGGGTTGGCGATCCTCCATGCCATAGACATCGAACCATTCATTTTTCAAGGGATCATAAGAAGCCTCGTGAACCTGAAATCTCCCCCCGGTGGTGGAGGTCAGGAATTGACGCAAAGGATCATGACCAATGACCCGCACCACAGGATAGGCCATGCTCACCCCGCCCGAGCCGGTGGTGAAAATGGAGGAAACACCGTTGGTTTCGAAGATGCGATTGGTCTGGCTGCCTTGGGAAAAAATTCGGGAAGAATGAAAGGCCGCAGCATCCAGTTCCGGACGCAAAGGGCGCTCTGCCAGTCCGTGATGGGATTTTGCCCATGCCGCATATTCAGACGAATGACAAGCCCGGCAGCTCTCTGAACCCGCAAAAGCAGGGGAGACCTCGGCTGCCAGGGGAGTGTCAGCAAAGCACAGCTCGCGCGAAAACCAGATGGCCATGACAAACACCGCCCCGAGCCAGGGCTTGAACCATTTGTTCATGATCGCAAAAACAGGTTTCAATAATTTTTCCACTTCTCTCAAAGTCAGCACTTGGTCTGCGTGCGGTTGTCATGATATACAGTCGCAAGAATTTCTTGCGATGAATATCTGGCCTGGAAATAAAAACTGAAAATCTCTCAAATCCACTGACTCAATGTCCAATCCAACCACCACCCCCAACATTCGCCAACCCCATCCGCGCGGACTCATGCCCATGTTCTTCACCGAGATGTGGGAACGCTTCAGCTACTATGGCATGCGCGCCATGCTGGTTCTTTACCTGCTCGACAACGTGCGCGGCGGCAAGGGTCTCTCCAAGGAAGTGGCAACGGCCATCTACGGACTTTACACCGCAAGCGCCTATCTGATGCCGCTCATCGGAGGCTGGGTGGCGGACCGGTTTATCGGCGCCCAGAAGGCCATCTGGTATGGCGGCATCGTCATCCTGATGGGTCACGTCACGCTGGCCATTTCCCACGGGGACGGCTTTTACTTCGGCCTGGCGTTGATTGTTTTGGGGACGGGTTTGCTCAAACCCAACGTCAGCGTGATCATCGGCGAACTGTATCCGGAAGGCGGGGCAAGGCGAGATGCCGGGTTCACCATTTACTATATGAGCGTCAACCTCGGTGC
>Ga0214192_1001164_pt1 | contig 14974 bp, 19 predicted proteins | sample TroBogEpilimnion_44_FD_153030 | JGI IMG/M metagenome (GOLD analysis project Ga0214192, IMG submission 153030) | Freshwater microbial communities from Trout Bog Lake, WI - 29JUL2008 epilimnion | ecosystem: Environmental > Aquatic > Freshwater > Lake > Epilimnion/Euphotic zone | place: Trout Bog... | reverse complement strand
TAAATGCGAGTGTGGTGAAATAGGTAGACACAAGAGACTTGAGAGTAAAATTTGAGTGCCCTATTGGAAACGATAGGAGTAGAACCCGTCAAATTCGGTGAAGGCTGTAACATGCTAATACCGAGCGAAGCCTAGATAGTAATATCTTTGAACGTGTAGAGACTAGACGGCGGGAACCTAAAGCGAAAGCAATGGTTAAGGTATAGTCCAGACCACAAACTGTAAAGGTAGTGAAAACTATAGTGGTAAGAAAATCTCTCGCTCGAAAGGGCATGCCGGTTCGATTCCGGCCACTCGCACCAATTAACTCGGAGTTCGATTCCGGCTCCGGGCACCAAAGGTATAGTATGGACTCATTTATAAACACAGCCGAACGAATGGTACTGATTAAGGATATGTCAAAATTAATCGATTTTGATCTTATCAGAAAAACAGTCGATACATTAGAGTTTAAAAGAGTTCCACTTAACAGTATGAGCGTCGATTATAATTTATTTGATCGACCAGGATTTGAAAATATTAAAAAAACTTTTGAAAACGAAGCTGTTCATTTTTTAAGGAATGGTTTTAATTTAGAAGTAGGAAAAGATTTTGAAGATTTAAAAATTACTAATTCTTGGGCGGCTTCGTCACAACCCGGCGAGGCGCATCATAAACACGTTCATCCATTTAGTGTTGTTAGCGGTGTAGTTTTTATAGATGAACATCCGTGTAATTCAAATTTTTCTGTAGAGTTGTATAAACCTAATGTTCCATACTATTTTCCCTCCAAACCTAATAATGTAGTGGAAATAGGATCTTTAATAAAAGAAAACGTATCACTGAAACATCATTTAGTGTTGTTTTTATCAGATACATCTCATATGGTAAAGCCTACAAGTAAAGATAGCGAAGTAAGAAGAACTGTGGCATTTAATACATTCTGGAAGGGCCTAGTAGGAATTCCAGAAGACTTGTTGTCTAATCATGTATTTTAAAACTGGCATTAGTTCAATGGATAGAACAGTAGCCTTCTAAGCTATTAATCCAGGTTCGATTCCTGGATGCCGGACCAAGATATTGACAGTAAAATAAAGAGATAGTATAATTAATATAGTTAACGCCCTACTAGTACAATGGCAGTACAGCGGTTTTGTAATCCGTTGATGGCAGTTCGATTCTGTCGTGGGGCACCAAAAAATGCGGGGTTCGTATAGTGGTAATACCTTAGCCTTCCAAGCTAATGCTGACAGTTCGATTCTGTTACCCCGCTCCAAGGATTTAAATGAAAGAAAAGTTTATTCAAGCATACATGGACACAGCAAAGAGATTTGCAGAGTTGAGTTATGCTCGCAGGTTACATGTCGGTGCTATTGTTGTTAAAGATGATCGAATTATTAGCATCGGTTATAATGGTATGCCTGCCAATTGGGATAACAATTGTGAAGATGAAGTTAAATGGCCCAACGGTGAAATACGTGGGCTAATAACTAAACCAGAAGTTCTCCATGCTGAAACAAATGCTATTGCTAAACTAGCAAAGAGCACAGAAAGTGGAGACGGTGCTGAGATGTTTATTACACACAGCCCCTGTTTAGATTGTTCAAAGTTAATTTTTCAAAGTGGCATTAAGCGTGTTTACTTTGGAGAAGAGTATAGAGACGATTCTGGAATTAAGTTTTTAGAAAAGTCAGGAGTAGAAGTAGTAAAAGTTTAATACCTCGTTAGTTTAATGGTAGAACTCCGTCTTTACACGGCGGTTACGGCAGTTCGATTCTGTCACGAGGTACCATATAAACTCGGATTAGCGTAATCTGGTTATCGCGCCTGGTTTGGGACCAGGAGACTGAGAGTTCGAATCCCTCATCCGAGACCAATTTTTTATAAAGAGAAAACATGTCACAAGTAAGAGCAAGTCATATTTTAGTACAATCGTTGGCAGAAGCAGTCAACTTACAAGAACAAATTTCCGCGGGTGCGGATTTTGGACTGTTAGCAAAGAATCACAGTAAATGTCCTAGTGGCCAAAATGGTGGTGACTTAGGTATGTTTGGACGTGGTATGATGGTTAAGCCCTTTGAGGAAGCCGCATTTGGTGCCGAAGTTGGTAAAGTTGTTGGACCAGTACAAACACAGTTTGGTTATCATTTGGTTAAACGCACAGCATAAAAAGTGTATGTCAGATAATATAGATTACGAAATGAAACGCCCGTTCGGGCCATCTTTATATTATTCTCATTTAGACAATGACTTTTTGAATTTTTTAAAAATCATTGCTGATCAAACTAAAAATAATCCAACAAACATTGGAAATAAACTGGCAGGAAATATTTCCTCACAGTTATCGGCGGTGATTAATCCAAATCAAATTGAACAATTCTTTAAAGGCATTTATCCGCATATATTCCAAGCATTTAAAGAATTCACTAAAATACCAAATAATTCAGATGTGCTCTCTTACAATTTAGGAGATGGTCCTTGGATTAATTATCAAAGAAAAAATGAGTTTAATCCGATGCACAGACACAGCGGAGAATTAAGTGCTATTTTGTATATAGATGTTCCGGAGTGTATTGCCCAAGAAAATGATCAACCCATTGTAAACACTAATATGCCGAGCTATGGAAAAATTATTTTTATGTCCGGTAGTAGTGGTATGTATCATCAACCCCATTACGAACATCAGCCTATCACAGGTGAATTGTTTATAATACCTGCTGAACTTGCTCATCAGGTATATCCTTTTAATTCTGATGTAGAAAGAATTAGTATGAGCTTCAATGTTATGAACATTGAAATTCATCCGGGGACTGAAAAAAATACATAACTAATAACATGGAAATCAACAATATATCAAACTATATTCATACAGCTAAATTAAATCTTGATTTAGAAAAATTAAAGATAGGCTGTAAGGCTATGATGTACGCTATAGAAAATAATTTTTGGCGTTCAGTTAAAACACCTGTACAAAAACCTGCATTTAAAACAGCAGAATCTACTACATATTTTGATCAATATAACTTGTTGATGTATCCGTTTGATCAATTCCACGAATTGTATAATGAAATTAAACAAGTTTTTCATACCATTCATACATCAGATGAAAAGCATTATATTCAATGTTGGTTGAATCATTATAATGAAGGCGACTTTATTGATTACCATAGTCACTGGTTACCTGAAAAAAGAACATGGCATGGATTTGTTTGTGTAGATTGTGAACCGTCTAAAACAACATATCGTTTACCAAAAGGTAATGACGGTAAAAATCAAATAGTTGATGTCCCTAGTATTAATAATACATTAGTTATTAGTAAGAGTAACGGTGATCTTCATAGAACATGGCCATGGCCTTACTCTGATAGACCAAGGTTAACAATTGCCTTTGATATTATACCTAGGGAAAATGTTCAGATAGAATGGTTAAATCATTGGGTTCCTATCTAATGAAAATTAATTCAATACAAGATTATATCTATACTACAAAGCTCAATCTTGATTTGAGTTTGCTAAGAGTTGCTTCCAAGGAAATGAATGATCTTATAAAAGAAAAATTCATTAAGAATGGAGATATAGGGATTTATCAAGAACATGCCGCAGAAACTGCTAAAGTATTCGATCAATATAATTTATTGATGTATTCGCATGATCAGTTTTTTGAACTGTACGAAGGAATAAGAAAAATGTTTCGTACAATTTATAAAGGTAATGATCCACATTATATACAATGTTGGTTAAATTATTACAATAAAGGCGATTACATAGATTGGCACGGTCATGCCAAATACAAGTGGCATGGATTTTTCTGTGTTGACTGCGAGCCGTCTAAAACAACATATAGACTTCCTAGAGATGAAAACGGAAAACTTAATGTAGTTGACATTCCTAGCGAGGATAATTTATTAGTAATGAGTCGCAGTAATGGAGATCGACATAGATCTTGGCCTTGGGAACAAGAAGACCGGCCACGTATTACTATAGCCTATGATATCCTTCCAAAGCAGTATGCTCAGAAAGATTGGGTAAATCATTGGATTCCAATTTAAGGTAAAAGTATGGAAATTAAAATACTTGGAGATTATATACATACACGTAAACTAGGTTTAAATCTAGAAAAGATGCGAGCCAGTTCAGAAAAGATGTATAATCTAGTTAAAGAAAAATTTGGCAAAGATCAAGAACACAACGGTCAAAGTACTCTTTCTACAGAATTGTATGCCAAATATAATTTGTTGATGTATCCATTTGAGGAATTTCATGAATTGTATACAGCTATACGAGAAACATTTCACCATATAGATGTTTCTGACGACACGCATTATATCCAATGTTGGCTAAACTATTATCAAAAGGGTACCTTTATAGATTGGCACGGACATTGGCCTCCAGAACAGAGAGGGTGGCACGGTTTTTATTGTGTAGATTGCGAACCATCAAAAACAACTTATAAACTTCCTAGAAACGAAAATAGAAAAAATATAATTGTCGATGTTCCTAGCATTAACGATCAATTAGTCATAAGTAAGAGTGACGGCGATCAACATAGAACATGGCCTTGGGAACATGATGATCGTCCAAGAATAACTATAGCATTTGATATAATGCCAAGAGAGTTTGCGCAACCAGGATTTAATCATTGGTTGCCCTTATAAAAATGCGGGATTGGTGAAGTGGTATCTCGAGACCTTGCCAAGGTTTAGTGACGAGTTCGATTCTCGTATCCCGCTCCAAGGATTATACAAAATGAAGATAGGTATATTAGGAGGCGGCTCCGCAGCCGCTATTGCTCTTTTAGTTTTTCAAAAAACTTTTAATCAATATAAAATTTCAGATATAGAACTTTGTTCTATATACGATCCTGATATTCCCATGATTCTTGTAGGGGAAAGCAGTACTCCCAAACTAACAGATCTACTAATATCTGCTTTTGATCCAGAAAAGTATAATCTTATTTTTCCAAACGTATTAGACGATTTCAACGGAACATTTCGTTGGTATACACATTACTTCTGGAAAAATATGTCAGGTGAAGATTTTATTGTTAATAATGGATATCCAGGAATACATCTTAATAGTGAAAAATTTAGTAACTGGGTATTTGATAAAATATCTAAAGTAAATTCAAATTACTCTATAATACATGCTACTATTTTAGATGTAACATATAACAACAAGGAATTGTTTGTACATACTAAAAATCAAAAATTAAAATTTGATTTTATAATAGATTGTAGAGGAACTCCAACAACTGAGAAAATAGAACAGGATTATAGTATTCCAGACTTTGAATCTGTAAATTCAGTTATATTATATCCAGAATTTAAAAATTACAAAGAAGAATTTACATCAGGAATTAGCCACGACAATGGATGGATGTTTGGAGTTCCATTACAGCATAGAAAAACATTCGGATACTTATATAATAATAAAATAACAAACAAAGAAACTGCTATAGAACATTTTAGTGAACTAAAAGGTATAGATGCTTCAACTTGTAAAACATTATCCTGGAAACATTATTATAAAAAGAAAGCAATAGATAATAAAATATTATCTTTAGGGAACCGTTTGTACTTCTTTGAACCGGCCCAATCTCTACCGTTACACTATTATATAAATGTAGTAGATGATTTTTTAATTTCTTTACTCAATGGCAACTCTTTAGAACAAATTTCTAACACAGTTAATACCCTTCATGTAAATAGAATGGAAGAACTACAGGATTTAATTGCTATCAATTATGCCGGAGAATCTGACCAATCAAAAGACTTTTGGAAATATGCTAGAAAAAGTTCTATTAATAGATTGTCAACATCTAAAAAATTTATTAACTGGTGCGATACTGTTATAAAACAAGGATGGCAACCTTACGGATTTCATCCTGCTACTATGATGAGGTTGTATTGCGAAGGTTACAAAATTAATTTAAAAGAAATAATGGATAATAAAAAATGAAAATATGTGTACTAGGCGGTGGAACAGCGGCTGCAGCATCTCTTTTACAGATACAAAAGTCTTTAACACAACATAGGATGTTAGATACTGAACTCTATTCTATATACGATCCTAATATTCCTATAACATTGATAGGCGAAAGTTCTACAGGAATGTTATTGAATTCGCTAAATGTAGTTTTAGATGTTAATGATTTTTGTATGCCGTATGTGTTAGACGAGTTTGACGGAACATTACGATGGTATACGCATTATTATTGGAAAGAAGCATCAGGGAAAGATTTCTTAGTTAAACATGGTACTCCCGGAATCCATCTAAACAGCGAAAAATTTAGTAAGTGGTTTATGGACAAACTTACTAACACAAATCCAAACTACAAGACTATATTAGGAAATGTAACTAATATTGTACAAGGTAGTCAGCGAGTTGTTGTAACAGTTAATAATGAAAAATTAGAATTTGATTATCTAATCGATTGCCGAGGTACTCCTTCGAAAGAAGACCTAGCAAGTGGAAAATATAATTTTCCAGAGTTTGAATCTGTAAACTCTGCTATTTTATATCCTGAATTTAAGAATTATAAAGAAGAATTTACATCCGGTACTGTACATGAGAATGGTTGGATGTTCGAAGTACCATTACAAAATCGAAAAACATTTGGATATTTGTATAATAATAACATCACGTCAACTAAAGATGCCGTAACTCATTTTAGTAAATTCAAGGGAATTGACGCATCTAAGTGTAAACAAGTTAGTTGGCAACAATATTATAGAAAAAATGCCGTTGATAATAGGATTTTATATTTAGGAAATAAACTATATTTCTTTGAACCCATACAAGCGTTGCCCCTACACTATTACATGGTATTGTCCTCTGAATTTATAGGTTCTATTATTAATGGCGAAACTGGCAGAATGTTAGAATCAAAAATGAATGCCTTCCATTCTGAGAATATTGAAAAAATGAAAGACATGGTTGCCTTTAATTATTGTGGCGAAAATAAAATAGATAGTCCATTTTGGAATTATGCCAAAAAAGAATCAGCACAGCAATTAAAAAAATCAGAAACTTTTGTCAATTGGTGTAATGATGTTATAAACACAGGAGTGTGGGAAGAATATGGTATACACCACCCTTCTATTATGAAAACCTATTTTGATGGTTATAACTTTGACCTAACTCAATTTAAAAAGTAAAATATGAAAATAAAAAGATATCTTGATGTAATAGATCCAACTGCTCATAAATCGATTGAAATGTCTATATACCGAAAGCCCTGGACTCTAGGAGGGCAGGCAAAAGATTCAAATTATAGATTTTTTGGAACTGATTTAGATCAAAATGATAAAGATTTTTTTCTAAAAGCGTTAAGACCTTTCATTGATGAGTTTATAACAGAAAATAATATAACTGAAAAAATTATACTTCAACGTTCTCATATAAATTGCAATCCTGCTTATCATCCTGGAGACTGGCATATTGATTGGCCTAATGGATTTACTGTATTGTATTTCCCTGTGTCAGAATTTGATATAGGAGAAGGTGGAGGTACTGAATTCGAAGAGCACGGATATGAACCATACATACCTAATAGTCTTTTAATTTTTCCCGGATACATCAAACATAGGTCATGCCAACATACTAATCCCGGAACATTTAGATTTAGTATTGCTTTTAAATTTATTATAGGTGATGAATGAAAATAGGAGTGTTAGGTGCCGGATCGGCAGCTGCAGTTAGTTTATTAAAATTATTTAGAGATATTTCTGTTTATAATTTAAACTGTGAAGTTGTTTCGATCCATGATCCTCTCACTCCTGTAACTTTAGTAGGCGAGAGTATTAGTACACTAGTCCGCAGTATGATGGTTGAATCTTGTGGATATGATGAGGACATTGACCTCAAAGAATTAGACGGAACTGTTAGATGGTTTTCTAGATATTACTGGAAAGACGCATCTGGAAAAGATTTCGATGTTCCTTATAAAACACACGGACTTCATATCAATAGTGAAAAATTTAGTCAATGGGTAATTAAAAAATTACAAGAACGGAATTCAAACTATTCAATAATAGAAGATCATATTACAGAAATAAAGCAAACAAGTAGAAATGTTTTTGTAAAAGGAAATAATACCTACACCTTTGATTTTATTATCGATTGTAGAGGTACTCCGGAGTTAACAGACGAGTATGCTGTTCCTGAATTCGTTGGAGTAAATTCTGCTATACTGTTTCCAGACTTTAAACAATATAATGAAGATTTTACATCTGCTTATTTTCATAAGAACGGATGGATGTTCGGAGTCCCGCTATCTACTAGGAAAACTTTTGGATATCTATATAATAGTAATATTACAACAGATGATGAGGCTAAATTAGATTTTTCTCAAAAGTATAATATAGAAAATTATAGGTTTATTAAGTGGAAACAATACTACAGAAAAAAAGCTATAGATAATCGAGTGTTATATATGGGTAATAAACTGTATTTGTTCGAACCACATCAAGCAATTCCTTTACATTATTATATTACTCTCACTGGAGAATTACTTGATTCTATAAGAGAGTGCGATAATATTAGACAGATAAACACTAGAGTAAACAATTATCATACAAAAAATATAGAAGAAATACAAGATCTAATCGCATTAAACTATCAAGGTACCTGTAAATCTCCTAGTCCATTTTGGGATTACGCAATGAAATCTTCGGAATCTAGATTAAAAAAATCTAATAAGTTTTTAAAGTGGGTAGATACTACATCTACAACCCAATGGGACGGTTATTGGGAACACAGTTATCATTTAATGAAAGAATACTGCGAAGGTTTTAACATAGATTTAACTAAATTTAAAAAATGAAAGTAGGAATAGTATTAACAGGAGCGTCTTGGGGACAGGCAGTGGGAACAGCCCGAGCCAACAGAGATTGGGCCCTAACTAAAGATAATATTAAACAACAGTTAATAAATTCTATTCCCCACACCGGTGTGTATCTAACAACATATCCACACCCGACTGTACCAGAGATGATAGAGCATTATTCTCCTGCTAAGACTGTGCTTGTTCCATACAAGGGCAGTCAGATGCGTACAACATACCGACGCAGTATGGAAGAATTAATCTATGAAGATTTAGATTTTATTATTGCTACACGGTTTGACATTCATTTTAATACACCAGTTAACACATGGAATATAGATTATAATAAATTTAATTTTATATTTCGTGAAGTTGAACCTTATTGGACAAATGATCGATTTGTCGGAGATGCTTTTTATGCGTTTCCAAAAAAATATCTGACACAATTTATTGAATCGATTAATAGAGAACATCTTGCCCCCTACAGAGATAATCCAGATATGCATCCTATGTACAGGCATGTCAGTCAACGGATAGGGGAATGGAATACTAATTTCATTTTTGAAGGATGCCACAACAGCAACGGCAATCCTTTTTACACACTTGTAAGATCTTAATCGGCCCTTAGCTCAACTGGATAGAGTTCTGGTCTTCGAAACCAGCGGTTGGGAGTTCGAATCTCTCAGGGCCGGCCACTTGACATCTTGGTAAAAATTGTTTATAATATAAAAAAAGGATTACTATGCCAAAATGCTATCAATTAATTGGTGTACCCGGTAGTGGTAAATCTACATGGGCTACTTCTCAAGAATGGTTTACTACCTGTGAGTATATATCTACAGATAAACATGTCGAAGCCTACGCGGAGAAACACGGCAAAACTTATAGTGAAGTCTTTAATGCCTATATGCCTACAGCAGTAGAATTAATGGTTCAAGAAGTTATACGTGCCCGAGATTCTAACATTGATATTATTTGGGATCAAACTAGTACTACTGTAAAGAGTCGCGTTCGTAAGTTTAACATGTTGCCCGACTACAAACATATTGCTGTAGTGTTTAGTACTCCTTCAAGGATTGAACTAAAGCGTAGATTAGATAGTCGCCCGGGCAAAGAAATTCCAGATGCTGTAATAGAGGGTATGTTGGCCAGTTTTGAAATGCCTACAGAAGAAGAAGGGTTTGACCAAATTTGGTTTGTGTAGTATAATATTATTTTAAAGAAAGGAGCGAACTATGCCAAGCGTATTTTTAGTTAGCGACACGCACTTTGGTCATGCTGGTGTATGTCGCTTCACTCACGAGAACACAGGAGTTAAAATTCGTCCATGGACTGATCCAGATGAAATGGATGAGGCTATGGTAAAGTTATGGAATGAACGTGTCAAGCCAACTGACAAAGTCTACCATTTAGGAGATGTTGTCATTAACCGCAAAGCATTAAAAATAATGTCAAGGTTAAACGGTGACAAAGTGTTGATTCGAGGCAACCATGATATATTCCCGGATGTAGAATATCGTGAATACTTTCGTGAATTACGTGCCTACCACGTTATGAACGGAATGATCTTGAGTCATATTCCAGTTCACGCAGATAGTTTGGGTCGCTTTGGAGTTAACATCCACGGTCATTTACATACACGTCGTGTTAGAAAAGCAAGAGGAGTTGATGCTCGTACAGGAGAAGTCTTATACGGCGATGAACCCGATGTTAGATATCACTGCGTATGTGTGGAACAAACTGACTTTGCCCCAATCTTATTTGAAGATGTTATCAGACGTATCGAAGCAGAAGGTGGTGTAGTCGGTTTTCAAAACGGCAATGGTCCTACAGCGTAAATAAAATAATAAGGGATAATTGGAAATGAACATAAATGCTGTTGGGGGTATAGATTTATTCCCTGTACCGATATTGAAATATCACAGGGAAGATCATACCATTATTCAGCCAATGATAGTTAATCTTCTTAACCAATTAAAATTGGAACCAAATCATCAAGGTGTTCAACGTTATTTTATTTCTCAAGACATTATTGATAATAATAACGAATTTAAAAACTTTATTTCTTGGTTAGAAGCATGTGCTAACAATTATGCCGATAATGTGTTAGGGGTAACTGGCAATAATTTTATAAACACAAACATGTGGTTAAATGTTAATTCTGGCGCTACAGAAACAACACATCATCATGTTAATTCAATTATTAGTGCTACATACTATGTTCAATTAGATCCAGAACAACATGTAGGATTAAATTTCCATAGGCCTGGTCTTGTGTTACATCCTACAGCTCCTATGCTGAAATATGAAGTTGATAAAGTTACTCCTTATAATGTAAACTTACAAACATTAAAAACAGATCAAGGTGATTTATTAATGTGGCCTAGCGAGATTAATCATGGATATACTCAACCAGAAGTTAATTTTCCTAGAATTTCTTTAAGTATGAATTTTATGCCATCAGTAATAACATTATCTAAAAATTACGGATTCAAAGTTGAAAGGTTAAACTAATACGCACAGGTGACAGAGCGGCCAATGTACCGGATTGCAAATCCGTAAAGTCGTGGGTTCGAGTCCCACCCTGTGCTCCAAATATAATATGCTAACAAAACTTACATTTAAACCACACGAACATAGATCTACAGTATGGCCTTACGCATATTGGGATAATGAATTCACCCCAGATGAATTAAACAATATTATCAAAATGGGAGACGAAGCGGGCGTTGCCCCTGCTACGTTATTTGCCGATGATCAAGATGTTACCAACTATAGAAAGAGTCAAACTAACATGCATAATGTTAATGATTCCAATCGTTGGCTCTTTAATAGATTAGCAGGAATCATTGAGCAAGCAAATGATCAATTCTTCCAATACGACTTGATAGGGTTTGACCATTTTCAATATACTGTATATAATAGTGGTGAGTATTATCATCATCACGCTGATATTTCTTATTTTCAAACAGACATAACTAAACATACTCACTTAACTAGAAAGTTATCAGCAAGTTTAATATTAAGTGATCCTAGTGAATATCAAGGTGGTGATTTTGAATTATGTATAGGAAAACCAGATGCTCCTATTGTAACTGAACAATTAAAAGGTAGAATTATATTGTTTCCTTCTTTTGTTCTACATAGAGTAACTCCTATTACACAAGGAACAAGAAAGTCAATTGTAGTGTGGACTTTAGGTCCAAAGTTTAAATAAAGAATATGCCCCGATGGTGGAACTGGTAGACACGAAGGTCTTAGAAGCCTTTTCTTCGGAGTGCGAGTTCGAGTCTCGCTTGGGGCACCAAACAAAAGGTAATTTTATGATAGACAGTCGTGGTAGCAAAATTGACACAGAATTATGTGTTGAAAATACCGGAGGTAATCGATTTGAATTGGTACTTATTGCCTCTCAACGATGTAGAGAACTTCGTAGAAAACATTCCGATGGAGATAAGCATAATAGTGTTTACGCTCCTGTAAGTTCCTTATTAGAGATACAAGACGGAAAGATTGGAAGAGATTACTTACATCGAGTCAAATAAAATGACATACAGTGTAACTATATCCGCACGTTCGAAGAATTCAGAATTTCCGATTCAACTTTTTTTATTAAATCATTTTTCAAAGTATCCTTTTAAAAATATAGATTCAATATTTGGATTTTCTGATCCCACACGAATGTATGGCGGCCGTGTACATAATGGTCCTGAATTATCAGATAAAGACTTAACTTGGATGTATGATAACGGTATAGGTTATCGTATTCCTATTTCAAGTTTAGTTGTTGATGAAAAGATGTATACTGAAGAAAAACCTTTTTTAGAAAAGCATCATAGAGCAGGCAACTCTGTTATTGTTGTAAAAGATTCTTTAGCCAAGTGGATTAAAAATGATTTTCCACTTTATTCTGTCGAGTGCTCTGTTATTAAAGAAGTTGATACAAAAGAAAAACTTTTAAAGAATTTAGAAATATACGATACTGTAGTTCCCTTACCAGAAGGATTTAATTCTAATAAAGAATTATTGATGTCTTTACCACAAGACATCAAAGATCGAATTAGATTATTTTTAACAGTTGGTTGTGCTTATAATTGTCCTTCAAGAGTATGTTATGGGTCAGTTAGCAGAATGAACCGAGGTGACGATACAGAATTTCTATGTTCTCAAAAAAATAACAAATATGTTTTTGATAAAGAATTAACATTGTTCAACATGGAACAATATATTGATTTAGGTATTAAGAAATTTAAAGTATTAAGAACTAATGATAAAATCAACAATGAAAATTTCTTTTAATGAATAAAATGAAAATAGGTATATTCGGAGCTGGCACTGCTAGTGCTGTAACCTTATTAAATCTTTTTAAGGCATTAAACGGTCATTATAAAGATAAAGATGTTCAGGTAGATTGTATATACGATCCTGTTATTCCTACTATTGCTGTAGGCGAAGGTGTGACTTTAGTTATTCTAAATAGTTTACAAAAAGTTTTAGGATTCTCAGTCATCGATGATTTAAAAGAAATCGACGGTAGTATTAGATGGGGAGCAAAATATTTCTGGAAAGAAGCCCACGGTAGCGATTTTAATATCGATTACGAATATCCCGGAATGCATTTTAACAGCGAAAAATTTAGTTACTGGGTCTTAGATAAACTTGATAAAAAATTTGACAATTTTAATATTATAAAAAGTAAAGTTGTAGATGTAAAACAAGGCAGTCAAAGTGTATTTGTAACAACTGAGATAGGAACAAATACGTATGATTATGTAATTGACTGTCGAGGAGCACCTTCTAAAGAAGAGTTAGAAAGTGGAAATTACGACTTTCCTGCGTTTACTTCTGTTAATTCAGTAATACTTTATCCCGAATTAGGAAAATTCGACGAACCGTATACGTCAGCACACAGCCATCCAGACGGATGGATGTTTGGTATTCCCTTACCTCATCGTAAAGCATACGGCTATCTTTATAATAATAATTTTACTTCTCAGGAAGATGCTATTAATAATTTTAGTAAATTAAAAAATATCGATGCTTCTACACTGAGAAAATTTAGTTGGAGACCGTATTTTAGAAAAAAAGCCATGGATAATAGAATCTTATACATGGGTAATAGACTATATTTTTTCGAACCTCATCACCAACTTCCGTTGTTACATTATCACTTTTTAAGTTATAAATTTGTTGATGAGCTTTTTACTTTTCAGACTGTCAGAGAATTCAATGACTCAATGAATGAGTGGAATCAAAAAATGCTAATAGGGTTACAAGATATTATTGCTATCAATTATGTAGGAGATAACAATTACAGCACACCTTTCTGGGATTATGCTAAAAAAGAATCATTTGACCATCTTTCAAAGTCTAGTGTATTTTTAAAATTTGCTAAAGAAGTTCTTACCAACGGATGGACGCCTAATGCTAAACTAGCTATACATGATGCGCATCTAGCGAAAAGTTATATTCAAGGTTACAAAATTGACCTTACACGATTTAAAGTGTAAAATATCATAAACAGCCAATCGGTTGTCAACATCAACATAATTAATAGACAATGACAACATTACATATTTTATCCAGCCCCTATAGTCCTGTAAACATTAATAACAGGATTGACCCTTTTTCCATCGCAGTTATTAAATTTATTGATTACATGACACAGTACGGATGGAACTGTATCCATTATAGTACTGTTGGTACAGAAGTACGTTGTGAAAACGTTCAATGTATCGATGTGGTTACCGGAGACAGGGGTAATGACATTAATACATATAATGATAAAGCAGGAATTGAGATTGCCAAGCGTAAACAATTAGGCGATATGATTGTATGTTTCCACGGTATCGAAAATAAAGGTGCCTGTGATGCTAATCCAGAATTAAAACACATAGAACCTAGCATTGGTTATATGACAGAAGCTGTCTGGGCTCCATATCGTGCGTTTGTATCTTACGCACAAATGCACATGTTCTACGGAGCACGTGGCATGCTTATGAGCCCTAGTTGGTTTGATGCTGTTATTCCAAATGCTATTACTGCTAGCGAATTTGAATATAGCGAAAATAAAGATGATTATTTTTTATATTTCGGTCGTGTTATTGAATCTAAAGGTATTCATATTGCTATACAAGCAACTAAGGCTGCTGGGAAGAAATTAATTATAGC
>Ga0214192_1001163_pt1 | contig 14985 bp, 13 predicted proteins | sample TroBogEpilimnion_44_FD_153030 | JGI IMG/M metagenome (GOLD analysis project Ga0214192, IMG submission 153030) | Freshwater microbial communities from Trout Bog Lake, WI - 29JUL2008 epilimnion | ecosystem: Environmental > Aquatic > Freshwater > Lake > Epilimnion/Euphotic zone | place: Trout Bog... | reverse complement strand
GGCGCAAACGGTGGCTGGCCCCTTTTTATTCTAAACCTCGCGTTGTTCGTTCTGGCGGGTTACGCGGTCATAAGGTACTTACGAAGAGAAAAGAAGTATGGCTGGCACTACGCTGCAATTCTTGGGGCATGGGTAGCCTACGTATCACAGGCAATTATTAGTATTAACCAAATAGGTTTGGTTGTCTGGGGATGGGTATTTACCGGACTCCTGATTGGGCATGAGTTCAAAACTCGTCAGACGGAAGCTTCTCCAGCCCCTCAAAATAAAGATCTAAATAATGGCGGAAGGGGTCGACGAGTTCGCGGCAAAGGTGTAAATCAAATTGAATTACCAATTGCTTTTGTAGGTCTTTTGATAGGTATCCTAATCATGGTGCCGTACTTTAGAGCCGATGCTAATTTTAGAAAGGCAACCCAGATTCAAAAGGCTTCGGCTATCGTCGACGCCGCATATGCATCGCCACGCGACGAAAACAGGATGCTACAAGCAGCCCAACTATTCCTATCATCTAAAATGCCAGATCAGGCACTTGAAATTCTGCATGAATTAGTCAAATCGAACCCAAGAAATTACAACGCTTGGGTCCTTCTCTCTCAGGCAGAGACCCCCAATTCACCTGGATACATAAAGGCTCGAGCCATGATGCAGGCACAAAATCCACTTCAACCTCTAAAATGAAAGTTGCCGTAATAGGGCAAGGTTACGTCGGCCTTCCTTTAGCTTTAGCTGCTGCCGATGCCGGCCATGAGGTTATCGGAATCGATCTAGACGAAAGTTTGGTGAATCTCTTAAATAGCGGGAAATCGCCGATAATTGATGTTGAAAATCTAAGAATTCAAAAAAATATTACGAATGGGTCATACACTGCATCTACTCAATTTTCAGATATTGTTGATTGTGATGTTCTCTTGATTTGCGTCCCAACTCCGCTTAATTCAGAACATAAACCGGACTATTCTATTTTGGAAAAAGCTTTAACTTCCATTTCTGAGAATTTAATGGCGGGTGCTCTAGTCATTTTAGAATCAACTGTAGGTACAGGAACCACTAGAAAAATCGGTGCGAAAATTCTGGACACTGCAGGGAAAAATTATTTTTTAGCATATTCACCTGAAAGAATAGATCCATCAAACCAAGTTTGGAATGTTACAAACACACCAAAGTTGGTGGCCGGAATCGATGCAAATTCGGGGAAGAAGGCATTGGATTTTTACAAAACCTTTGTAAAAGAAGTTCATTTAGGTGAAAGTTTGGAAGTGGTGGAAACTGCTAAATTGCTCGAAAATAGTTTTAGGTTAATAAATATATCTTTTGTGAATGAGATGGCAAAATTTTGCTGGAAATTTGGAATCGATATCCTAGATGTTATCGAAGCTGCAGCAACCAAACCATATGGTTTCATGCCGTTTTACCCAAGCGCAGGCATTGGAGGTCATTGCATTCCGGTTGATCCTGCGTACCTACAGGAGGTTTCAAAAGGAGCGGGAATTCCTCTAAAGTCGATTGATATTGCAATGGAAATAAATGACAGTCTTCCAGAATTTATAAGTCGAGTCGCGATTGATAACATCGGACCCTTGACTGGGAAAAGAATATTATTGGTAGGCATTTGTTACAAACCAAATGTCGCCGATACTCGTGAAACTCCAGCTAAAGCAATAATCGAAATATTAAGAGAAAATGGTGCAGAGGTTTTTTGGCAAGATGACCTAGTGAGTGAATGGAATGGTGAAAAGACGGTTGAGCTTGGTCCAAATTATCATTTAGCTATTTTACTTAATCCCCACACGTCCACCGATATTAATTTACTTAAGGATATGCCAATTATAAATGCACGACGTGGGTATTTATGAAATATCTAATAACCGGTGGGGCGGGTTTCATAGGTTCGCATCTGGCAGATGCTCTTGTGGCACGGGGTGACAAAATAATTGTGTTGGACAATTTCATAACGGGTAATAAGAATAATCTTGAGAACATTCCTAACCGTGAACTTTTGCAGGTAGTGAAAGGTTCAATACTTGATGTGGATACTGTGTCTGAGACCGTTGGGGAGGTTGACTATGTGATTCATTTAGCGGCCGCTGTCGGAGTATTCAATATCGTGGAAAAGCCATTAGATTCCTTGATGACGAATCTACGCGGTACTGAAAATATTTTGAAAAGTTGCTTAGCTCAAAATAAGCCAGTCTTCATAGCATCTTCTTCGGAGGTATATGGAAAAAATGGCGGAGAACCACTAAACGAAGAGTCTGATCGAATACTTGGCTCACCACTTAAGTCTCGATGGTCGTATGCCGAAGCAAAAGCTATAGATGAATCAATGGCTTACTTTTACCACCTTGAAAAAGGATTAGAAGTCCGGATGGTGCGGTTTTTCAATACCGTTGGGCCTCGTCAAAGTGGGGACTATGGAATGGTTATTCCGAGATTCGTTGCGGCGGCTCTAAAAAATCAGGCGATTCAAGTTTATGGTGATGGGAAACAAACAAGGTGCTTTTGTCACGTGAGTGACGCGGTTAATGCAGTCCTGACACTCCTAGATCAACCTAAGGCAGTTGGACAGGTCTTTAATATTGGCAACAGCGAGGAAGTTTCAATGCTTGAACTTGCCAAAAAAGTTAGGACGATTACTAATTCGAAAAGCGAAATCAATTTGGTTCCTTATAGCGAAGTTTATGCCGTTGGTTTTGAGGATATGCGCCGAAGAGTTCCTGACATTACTAAAATACGAGAATTAATTGGCTGGCACCCAAAAATGAGTTTACATGAAGTTATCGTCGACGTAGCAAATTACCTTAGGAAATAAATTGACCGTTGAAGTCCTCCATGTTATAGCTAGAATGAATGTAGGCGGAACTGCAAGGTACGTTGGCGATCTGGTTCAGAATATACCTAACAGCCTTCTGGCAACCGGGTATGTACAAGGCGGTGAAATTGAAGACGCCGTGGTCTCCAAATTACCTAAACTCCGAATTGAACATCTCGGCAGGAAGATTTCATTAAGAAATGATTTTATGTCGTTTTTGGAACTTAAAAGGACTATAAAGGAAGTTAACCCAAAAATTCTGCACACTCATACCTTCAAAGCCGGACTAATTGGAAGAATTATCCCAGGGCAACATAAGCGAGTCCATACTTTTCATGGCCATCTATTTGAAGATAGTTCTTTCAATAATTTGGAAAAATTTGCGATTAAAATAATAGAACGATTCCTTGCTAAAAGAACGGATGTCTTAATATCGGTTGGGAACAGAGTCGGCATTGAAATTCGGCAATTGAAAATTGGGGTAAATAGAAGATGGTACTCCATCCCCCCAGGAGTTAAATCCCTTAACCTCGTTGAAAGAACTCTAGCTCGCAAGAAACTCAACCTAGAAAATAATGCATTTTATTTTGGCTGGATGGCAAGAATGGCGCCAGTTAAGGATCCGAACTTGCTCTTACAGATAGCAAAAAAACTCCCGAAATACAATTTCGTCATGGCCGGAGGAGGGGAATTGCTTAATCAAATAAGGCAAATTGCCCCAAAAAATGTAATAGTTATTGGCTGGAGTGATGCTTCCGTTTTTTGGTCAGCGATCGACTGTGCCATATCAACTTCTGAAAATGAGGGAATGCCTATTGCTCTTATTGAGGCCCAGTTATCAGGGATTCCAGTGATTGCTACAAACGTAGGATCTAATTCTGAAGTTATTAAAAGTTCAATAACAGGATTCATTGTAAAAAATAATCTGGATGATCTCGTAAATGCCGTTCGGGAAATATATGCTAATCAGACTAGATTTAGGTTTATGCAGGAGTCTGCTAAAAAATGGGCTAAATTGGAATTCAACACTAAAAAAATGATTCAAAATCACAAAGAAATGTACAATGAAGTCAATTCTGGAAGTCAAATTTGATTTCAGGCTAAAGAAGATTCCCTAATTTAGACTCAGAGTGAGGCAAAAATGAAAAATCATAAATTCCAAAGAGTCATAATCTATGGACACAAACCAAAAGAACATCGCAAATTTAATATAGTTCAATCAAAGCGACATACACATTCCTACATTCACGAAGGTTTCTTTAAGGCATTTAGGTACCTTGGTTACGACACCTATTGGTTTGATGATCGCGATAATCTATCTGGAGAAAATTTGCGGAATTCACTTTTTTTTACTGAAGATCAAGGGCAGAAAAAGATTCCCTTAATTCCGAGTTCTACATATATTTTACATCATACGGATAACGAAAAATATAGAAGTGTTAATGCGAAAATTTTAAACCTTTGCAATTATGTTTTTCCCCTAGAGAACGGAATTAGTTTCAATTACCCAGGGTCTAAAGTGGAAAAAATTTCAGACATGACATTTTACGATGCGGAAAACCAAGCCTTATATCAACCTTGGGCGACTAATCTCTTGCCATTCGAAATTAAAGAATATGATGTTAAAGAATTTGATTATAAACAAAAAATGATCAATTATGTGGGATCAACGAAATACGAAGATCTTCCAGTACGATTTAAGAATTTCAAAAGCGGACTGCTGGCCGATGGCGTTAAATTCAAGAACTATACAAACGTAAATGATTCAGCGGCTCAGGAACTTATCGGAAAATCAAGAATCTCGATTGACATAAGAGCGGCTTGGCACCTTGAATGCGGATATATACCGTGCAGAATCTGGAAAAGTCTTAGCTATGGAAAATATATCGGAAGTAATTCCGCGCTTCTTCGTCAGCATTTTGGAAACTTTATTCATATCTCTGAAAACGAGAGTGAGCTTTACTCCACAACTTTGGAATCGTATGCCAAAAACAAGAAATCTACAATGAATGAAGCGATGTTGTGGATAAAAGCAAATCATACTTTTTTAAACAGGGCTCAAAATCTATTAAATCTAATCGATAGAATTTGAGATACTTTTTGGGAAAGAGCAGAAAATTTTCTAATTTCGTAAAGGCTTACAATGTGCATCTAAAAGTACAATTTCAAATCATTATCCTATAAAAACGTTTGCATATTAATCGGAAAGCAAATCCTCTAATTTAATGACAAGCAGGCTAAATTCCTACTTATCCAATTCTATTCTTAGGTTTTTACGTTAACCTGGGAATATATTTAAAAGATTTTTACAGACAATCGCTTCTTTTTCATAATAAAGCTTTCGTTTGTCGTATAATATAGAAAATGCAGAAAAGAATTTCTTAAAATGTTAAAATTGAATTTATTGCGGCATGTTTGGGGATACGGTTATATCTAATGCGCAGAAGTGAAATTCAAACTTTAAGAGCCGTCGCAGTTTTCTTTGTTCTAGCCTATCACTCAGGCTTGCCCATGAAATCTGGATATCTTGGAGTAGATATATTCTTTGTAATTTCTGGTTTTGTAATTACTTCAAAATTGACTTTGGAATTCGCTCAGAATAAGAAAATTAATTTAATCAATTTTTTTTGGAAGCGATATTTAAGGCTGGCTCCAAACCTTTCAGTGGTTGTGATTTTTACATTATTTTGCTCACTCATAATCCTAAATCCACTTGGGCAAATACAAAACGCTGCCATAACGGGTGCTGCTTCGTTATTTTCACTTGCAAATATTGTTATTGCCTACTTTTCGGGGAATTATTTCAGTGCACCTGCGTATTCGAACCCACTATTACACACATGGTCACTCTCACTAGAAGAACAATTCTATATATTTCTGCCAATTATTTTGCTGTTCGTACTTTTCATCACAAAGAGTTCTTATAAGCTGACAAAAATTTTTATGACTTCAATTTTCTCAATTATCTCATTATTCTCGCTGTTTTCGATCGTCTACTTTTCAAAATACGATCCTTCGACTCTCAAGTCTCAAATTGCTGGTTACTACAGTCCCTTATCTCGAAGTTGGGAATTCGGATTTGGAGTTGTTCTAGCATTCATCGGAAGCCGAAACGTTAGCGAAAGGATTTGGAAATATCTTTTTACCTTCGGACTTATTTTACTTTTTGGTTCTGCTTTATTACCCAGCCAACAACATGACCTAAATATTTTAGTTGCACTTATTCCAGTTTTAGTTACGACGTGCCTACTTTTCTTTAGAACCACAGAAGGGAGTGGAATAACAGGGTTTTATAAAAGTAAATTCTTTACCTATTTTGGGGATCGATCCTATTCAATTTATCTCTGGCACTGGCCCTTCGTCGTTTTCGCAAAGGTCCTATTTCCGGACAATCAGTTTTTCTTATTAATCGCTGTGATAACTTCGCTTATCCCGGCCGTTATTGTCTACGACAAAATAGAGCATCCAGTCCGAATTAAAGAACTAACTAATAGTGTTTTTTTGAAAACAAGGATCCTAATTGTTTTTACTTTAGTGCCACTAGTAATATGCCTTTCCTTAGGGACACTTGCGCAAAATTACCTCCGGCCAATCTCTCAAAAGTCATCCGGTTTTTTCAAGGGAGATTTGGGAGATTCCCGTTTTTATGAGTACATTCACAAAAAGTTTGCTTTATGTGAACCATTGCTGATTCGAGACAACGCACCAAAATTCATTGATAATTCAGTTCGTTGTCAGCAATCAAAAAATGTAAGGACACCTCCGAGTATTGTCTTTATTGGAGATAGTCATGCCGAAGATTTATTTCCTGGTTTGGCCAATAATTTCCCAAACAAGAACATTGGGTACTACATCCAGCCGAATCTACCAGTTTCTGAAAATGAGCTTCAAAGCAAAATAATTAATTATCTAGTCAAAACTAATTCAATAAAAGATGTCATTTTGAGCGCATCTTGGGGATCTCGTGGATTCCCAATTGAAGGAATTGCAAACACCATTTCTTCGCTAACAAAATCTGGGAAAAGGGTTTTTATTTCAGATGGGAGGCCATACTTCTCAGATCCAAGTATATGCAAATTCGGCATTGCTGGCATCGGTACGTCTATGTATTGCACCAAAAGTCTAAGCTTTGAAAATGAAATCAGAAATAATTATTATTATCAAATCTTGGAGTTAAAGCGGAAATTTCCAAATTTAATCGTTCTTCCAACTTTTAATGCATTTTGCAAAAACGAAGAGTGCTCTATGATTTATGGAGATAGGATTTTGTACCGAGATTTCACCCATCTAAATTCAGCCGGATCTGATTTTGTTTGGGAAATAATGCTCCGAGATAAATCCCTTCAAAAATTATTTAACTGAGCCAAATTTGGTACAATTATGATGTGAACCTACTAAAGAAGCTAACTTTAAGGGTAATGACAAGCACTGGTGTAAAAATAAACTCAAAATTTTATTCCTACTTTCACCGTGGAGTCTTCAGGAATCACCTTCCTAATACTTTACCCTCAGTAGTTATTTCACCTGGAGAAGGTTCAAGTTCAAGTAGCCTGATGAATTTGGTAATTAAATCAGCAGAAATAGCTCAATCTGTCCCAATAAAAATTCCAGACCAAAAACTCCCAGACTCAGTGTATTTCAATATCTTCCCTGGAGAACATTACAGATTACTGCGGGGATTAGTTTCTTACTTAATGCCCAAATTTATCATCGAGATTGGTACTTTTACGGGAATGGGTACGGTTGCGCTCTTGCAAGGCAATTATCAGGCGCAAATCGATACCTTTGACATTGTTCCTTGGAACAATTTTGAGTCACATTTGTCTGAAGATGATTTTTCGAATTTTAGATTGCGTCAAAATATTGCCGACCTCTCCCAAATTAATAGCTTTAATGACTATTTTGATGTCTTAAATCGTGCCGAATTAATATTTCTCGACGGACCAAAGGACGGCGTATTCGAGTACACCTTGGCACATCTGTTAACAAGACTTGATCCTTTGCCAAATCGATATCTAGTAATAGATGACATCCGTTTTGTAAATATGATCGAACTTTGGGATTCAATACAATCCCCAAAAGTCGATGCTGTAACTTTCGGGCATTTTACTGGAACCGGAATATGCGATATCTCAAAAGGGTTGAAAATAGCCTGATTACAACTGCTCAAAGAGAAAAGGATATTTAGCTTTCGCAGGCAGATTGCTCACGTTTTCTTTATGAGTGTGGAATACCTGCTTAAGTTCCGCTGAATATAATCAGGCAGATAACTAAAATCTTTCAGAATTCTATAGCGACTGCGCCGTCTCTTAAATATGTCGATCGATGATTGAATTCTTTGATCCAGTGAATCCAAATATTCACTTGTGTTGTACTCCTGATGTGCAGCACTAATTATCTTTTTGTTAACACGTTCGGTCGCAGAAGCTATTCCTTCGCTTCCGACATAGGAGAAGTGCCATCCCCCATCTGGTAGACGAACACCTACCTTCTTATGTTCAGGATTCCTCAAATCAGTTGGCAAAAATCTCTTTGAATATGACCACCGTGACAAATTAGTTCCAAGCCATTTCTTTTTGAGAACTCTTTTATATTCTCCAGTAAAAGATTGTAGTGATCCCGAAACTTCCTTTTGGTTCAGGTAACAATAGAAAATATCCTGAGCAAAATGACAAATTGGGAAGCTCGAATCACGCATTGACGATATAGCCCTAGATAACGTCTCTGGCTTGGGTATTTCGTCTACATCTCCGTATAAGAGTAGATCCTCGTCCTCAAGTTTTGCACTCAAGATTTCCTTCACTTGATCCCTTTGGTATCTATCACGTTCAAAAGGAGTTAATGTAGTTGGCACGTCAATCACCTTTTGAATTGTAATTTTGTGTGCAAATTTGCCGAACGTATCAAGCGCTTCATGGGCGAAAAAGGGCTTAGCCAAACCAGAGAAAGTTGTCTCCGCTTCCGTGATGATAAATTCATCCACCAAATCATCCAGTGTGTTTAGTCGAATTTCTAAAACATCTAATTCATTAAAGAACGGAAAAACATCAAAGACTTTCATGGCAAAAGTCTATCCGATATCTTCAAACCCCTCTTGCCCTTGATCTGGAAAGTTAATTTTTATTACAGTAGTATATCGTCGAAATGAGAAAGAACTTTAGATTAAACCTTGATCAGGTTTCATTGGTCCTTGTTAGTGGCGTTGATTTTCGAAATTCTATGTACGCTCTTTGGAGGTCCAGCCTTTGGATCAAATTTCATGAAATTGTTTTCGTTACTGATCATGATCTAAAGTCTAATATAGGCGGAATTTGCATAGTTAAAACAAATGGGTTTGCTCTTAATTCTATTGAAGCTTATAGTGAATTTTGTGTTTACAAACTGCACGGTGTGGTCAATGGCAAATTTGCACTAATCGTTCAGGCCGATGGATACGTAATAAATCCACATTCGTGGACCTCCGAATTCTTGAATTATGACTACATCGGAGCCCCATGGCCTTTAACCGATTCTGCCTATATCGATCCCTTTGGTAATCATCAGAGAGTTGGCAACGGAGGATTCAGTTTAAGATCTAAAAAATTACTTCAAACGCCATTGACTAATGCAATCACCTGGAATGTTAACGAAGGAAACTACTATAAGCATATGAATGTGGGTTCACAGGCGGAAGATGGAATTATATGTGTGCACAATAGGCACATATATGAAGAAGCCGGTAACATATTTGCCCCTATAGAAGTTGCGTCGAAGTTTTCTTACGAAAATAAAATTGAAGAAGACCAATCTCTCCCAACCTTCGGCTTTCATGCGCATTTTCCTAAGACACAGGATAAACTTATTGATATTTTATACAGGTTTATTTTTAGAATTAGGTACCCATTTCTGTGATTCCCATAAGTTTGTGCATTCCAATTTATGATCCAAATGAAAATTATGAACAATATTTAACAGAATTATTTTCATCTGTTTCGAGTCAAACTCAATGGCCCAAAGAAATTTTACTTGGCGGCAATTCGGTTCCGTCGTATTTAAAAAGAATTATGCGGAAGTATCCGGATCTTCCAAATGTGAAATTTTATCTAAATAAATCAAATTCCACTTCAGAAAATCTAAATTTCCTAGCAAACCGGGTAAATTACGATATTACCAAGGTAATTTTCCAAGATGACTATTTCATTTCTGAATGCGCCCTTGGCGAAATTGAAAAAAAATTTCAAACTGAAGGTGGGATATGGCTTGCTGCTGGCTCTAAGAATTTTGATGACAAAACTAAATTGTTTGTCCGTGATGTTGTTCCAAAATATTCCACTAGACTTAAGCGGGGCATCAACACGATCGGATCCCCTTCATCAATTTCGTATAGGAGTGAGGCTTTCATTCAATTTAATGAAAATCTGACATGGATGTTGGATTGCGATTGGTACCTTAGGATGAAACACAAATTTGGTCGCCCTATGGTAATTAAGAAATTTCACACAGCCAATCGACTTCATCCGGGGCAAGCAACGGTACATGCCCAGAAAAGACACGAATATGAGGTAGCAATAACACGTAGTGAACATACTCGAGTCTGGAATTTAGAAAAAAGGATTTCTGGCGGGATTAATTGTTTGTGTGAACTGGATGGTCAAAATTGAAAAGAGATACGGTAAGTATTGAACTGAATGGCGGTTTAGGTAATCAACTTTTCCAATTAGCTGCTATCAACTGCTACGCGTTGAAGCATTCGAGAAGTGCCGAGGTAAATATTAATAGATTCCAACATCGTTCTGCAAGCCGTAAATTTAGTTTGGACAAAATTTTTTGTCAGGAACTTTTCTATCCGGTAAGGATAAATTTCAAAAAAGAGAAGGTGCCTAATTTTGCTAAGCGATTTCAATGGGTATTGGGTTCAATTTATCAAAAATTTCGTCAGCCGGCTTTAAGAAAATCAAATACAGTTGGATACAATCAAAATTTGATTCGCAATCCCAATTTGTCCAACTTAAATGGTTACCATCAAACCCATAGATATGTTGATGAGCTTAACTGGAAAATTTTGTTTCAGAAGGCCGCCAGAGGAAAAGACGATTTATTGGCACTCATAAATCTTATGGAGCAATTTAATCCTGTATTGCTACATATTAGAGGTGGCGATTACCTTATCGACAGATCTGGAATTGGAAACTTGAGCTCAGATTACTTTTTGAATGCTCTAAAGGAAGTCTCCATCGGTGGTGAGCAGGTCTGGGTATTTTCGGATGACTCGCAACACGCCAAGGCAACCTTAGAAATTTTGCCATATGATTTAAGATTTGTCTCAGAAGAATTTAATTTGACGCCAATTGACTCAATTCTTCTAATTTCTCAAGGTAAGAGAATAGTGATTTCGAATTCTACATTTGCTTGGTGGGGAGCCTACCTTTCGGAGGACGCAAAAATTTGTGCACCTAAAAAGTGGTTTAGAAATTTAGAAGACCCATTCGAAATTTTGCCAAAATCTTGGATTAGGGTTGAAAGTAAGTGGCTTGATTTGTGATGAGAGATAAATGTCAAATTGAAGAATCAGAAATAGATGTGTTAATTCCATTTCACAAAATTAATTCTGAACTCTTACTTTCCATAAATTCGATAAAAGGGTCACGAGGAGTAGTGCCAAGAATTATTGCAATTAACGACTCCGGCATCGATATCTTGAAGAAGGATCTAGGAATGAGTTATGATGATCTTTTGATTCGATGCATTGGAAAGGGGTACTTAAGTGCTCTAAAAACTGGAATTACAAATTCGACAGCAAGGTTTATCGCCTTTCAGGATAGTGATGACATATCAGATCCCTGGAGATTGAGTTTGCAAATCGCCGTACTAGAAACAACTGATTGTGATCTTGTAAGTGGTGAATTAGTCAGAATAAATTCATTTGGCAAGAAGGTTCAGGCTAGTTCGCCCTTTGGAAGTCTTCCGAATGATATGAAACCTGAAGAAAGATTGATTTTCGGACCACACGGTGCAGATTCAACAATTGTCGGGTATGCCCGAATCATCAAGGATTATTGGGATTCGCATTCCACATTTACGCCAACTTATGCTGATTACGGGTGGCTGTTGAGTGTTCCTGAAGCGGTGAAAATGGCTCACTGCAAAAACGCAATCTATTACTACAGATCGCATTCGGACCAAATGTCAAAAAATGCAACAGACCTTCTTCAGTGGGAAAAGATATCGAAACTTTGGTTACGAAATCTAAATCAAATTTCGATTGATAGAAAGGGAGAAGAATTTCCTTCAACGAAGAAATTAGCGGAAAGTCCCAGCGTTTCTCTGGCGTTGGCATTTCCCGCTTCGAGAATTGAATTAGACCGACAAGAGAGACTTTTGTTAAACCAAACGATTGATCAAATTCTGAAACTTTTTGAATACGAAAATGAAAGGTTTTGGGAAGATGTTAGAGAAACTTTGTTTAGAAGGGGCTTCATTGCAACTAGAGGTCTAAAGGCAAGGTATTGGATGTCAGGTATTAGAATGGCCATATCCTTAATTCGTAGATACTCACATGGGATAAAGCCCAGGAATGGGAAATAATGTTATCAATTCTCATGCCAATAAACTCTTACAATGATAATTTTATGTTAGCTATTAAATCGGTAGAAGATGCTGTATCTGTCCTTGATCATAAAACGGAATTTATTGTTGTACTTAACAATATTTCCACAATCGAAGAGTCACTTGTAAGAAATTGCCTAAAGAATTACAAATATGCGAGTTTAATTTATAATTGCGATGCTTCAAACCTTTCCTCCGCCTTAAATTTTGGCCTCTCTAAATGCAACTTTGAATATGTTGCACGTGTTGATTCTGATGACATTAATTTGAGAAATAGATTTAAATTACAATTAGAATTTTTGTTATCTAGGCCCAAATTGGGAGTAGTTGGTGGACAAGTAATACTAGTTGATGGATCAAATAAGGAAATTGGAAAAGCTCGATATCCAATTTATAGAAAGCAATTGCTTAAAGATTTATCATTAGGAAATTGTCTAGCTCATCCAAGTGTCATCCTTCGAAAATCAGAGGTATTGAAAGTTGGAGGTTACAGAAATGAGTTCCCGCACGCAGAGGACTATGATCTCTGGTTAAGGATGAGATCCTATTGCGATTTGGCAAATATGAGTAATCCCGTAATTAAATACCGAATTCACGAAAGTCAAATTTCTACATCGAAATTGATCTTGCAGTTGAAATCCACCGTACAACTAATCGCGGTAGCAAATGGCTTAGAAATAATGGATTTAAAGAAGGCTTTAGACCTAGCTAAAGTTGATTCAGTTGCAGAATTATCAAAATTTGTACTTAATCTTGAAATGATGAATGAGAACCGAAAATTTGCCACATCTGTGTGCATGATGCTCCTCCGTCGGGGTTCTAATCAAACTGAAATTCTTAGAAAGGATAAATTGCTATTGCTTAAAATTGCATTTTTAAGAAATCCTGGGTTATTTTTATATATCGTGTGCTCATCACTGGCAAGGAAATTTTATTTGCTTTAACCAAAAGAAGAAATTACACTTTCGTCTACCGTATAGTTTGATTGCCAGTCTATTAATTTTTTTGCCTTACTAGAATCTGAAATTAATTTTGGAATATCTCCAGGACGAAAATCTGAAAAATCGAATTTCAACTTTCTTATTTTGTTTATACTTTTTACAATCTCTAAAACGCTCGTTCCTTGTCCAGAACCTATATTCAAGATACCAACATCCGAATAATTTAAGAGATCAATACTTTTTTCGATTGCGGTAATCACATCGCGGACATCTACATAATCTCTGACACATGTTCCATCCAAAGTTCCGTATTTGTTACCGAATATGTGAAAGATTGAGTTTTCTATAATGGATTTATGAATTCTTGGGAAAATATTCTCGCCAGCAATTTCCCTATATAATGGAGATGCAGCACCAATAACATTGAAAAACCTTAGTATCGCACAATGTCCACCCACGGAATCTACGTAATTGCGGAAAAGCCCTTCCTCAATAAATTTGATTCTTCCATATTCTGTTATTGGTTGAATTTTGCTCTCTTCGTTCACTCTCGTGGTATTTGAACCGTAAACTGCCGCGCTCGAGGAGAAGATCACATTCTTCACACCAAATTGATTCATGGCTTTAATTAAATTGGTTGTCGACTTTAAATTATTTTCCCTAAATAAAAACGGACTAATAACAGACTTTTCCACGGACTTAAATCCGGCCAAATGGATTACCGTTTCAGGTGGTGTAATTTCGAAATTTTTTATCAATTGAGCCACGGAGTCGTCTGCATTAAGTGAGATCTTCAAATAGGTTGCTGCCGAAATTTGGCTAAAATGGTTTGGTCCGCTTTGGTCATCTACGACGACTATTTTAATACCTCGGGAAAGAAGTTTAGAAGCTAGGTGTGTTCCTATGTACCCGCACCCACCCATTATATAGATTGCCATCCTACTTAAGATACCACTGATTCGAGATTGACTCTAAAACTTCGAGTTCGTTTACGAAGATTCCTCCGCATAACTTCGGTGTATTCTCTGGAGGTGAAAGTATTCATTGCTGGGCATACTGGTTTGGTGGGAAGTGCCCTACTCAGAACCGCCCCAGAGGGAATTGAAATTTGTACTGTTCTACGGAGCGCGCTGGATCTAACCGATAGTTTTTCTGTTAAATCCTTCTTAAGGAAAATTAGACCAGATGCGCTTATTATTGCTTCGGCCAAAGTGGGGGGTATAGAAGCTAATTCAAAATTCCAGTACGATTTTTTGCGTGAAAACTTGGAGATTCAAAATTCACTGATCACAGGTTCCGTTGAATGTGGCATTCAAAATCTAATATTTTTAGGCTCATCATGTATATATCCAAAAGGCGCAAATCAGCCGATCAATGAAAGTTCACTTCTTACCGGGCCACTTGAAGCGTCAAATGAAGGTTACGCTATCGCCAAAATCTCAGGTATTCGGATGGTGAAGGCAATATATGATGAAATGGGAAGAAACTTTTTTTCTTTGATGCCATCAAACCTTTACGGACCAAATGATAATTTCGATCTACTTACTTCACATGTTCCGGCGGCGTTAATGCGGCGATTTCACGAAGCGAAGGTTAATGGGGCAGGGAGTGTTGAGGTCTGGGGAAGTGGAAATCAAAAAAGAGAGT
>Ga0214192_1001162_pt1 | contig 14989 bp, 5 predicted proteins | sample TroBogEpilimnion_44_FD_153030 | JGI IMG/M metagenome (GOLD analysis project Ga0214192, IMG submission 153030) | Freshwater microbial communities from Trout Bog Lake, WI - 29JUL2008 epilimnion | ecosystem: Environmental > Aquatic > Freshwater > Lake > Epilimnion/Euphotic zone | place: Trout Bog... | reverse complement strand
CAGGGAAAATTGATAAGGTACTGTAGATAGGTTTAATTGATAAGTTTTTACAATTTAATCGGAGTTTAAATAGTCAAAACATTGAAGCGTAGATTGCACCCTTTTTACTTTTTGTTTTAGTTACTTTTTACTTGAATTTGGGCGTTGCCGTTCCGGCCGTTCCTGCTCTTCCTATCTTTATTTTGCGCCTTGCATTATGCCGTTTTAAATAAGGAAACTAGGCGCAAAACAAAGATATTCCCTGCAGAAACTAACGCAAAACAAAATACATCACATAAATGTAAAAAGTCCCGGAAAGTAAACCCTCCCAGGACTATGAATTTCAATTTTTAATTGGCTGATTGTGTTCATTCTCGCATCAGCAAATTATCACACCTGCGAATTAATCTGGCCTTACATCTTTTATAGATTTTATAAACGGACCAGAACCCCTTAAGTTCAATGCCAATCCATATGCACTTACTACCACATCGGATGCCAGCCCTTCCGCAGTTGCAACATGATGGGTGTTAGCCGTTACATAAATAGTTTTACCTCCTACTGTAATCACCAAGGTATTACCCATTTGTTTAATAGTAGCTTCTGGAGGAACTAAAGCAAATAAATAAGCCGAAGCCCCGTGCTGAATATCTGTATTAAGCGCTACGGTACCCGTTTTACTACCAATTGCAGCAGTATATCCTCCCAAAGCAACAGGAATAACAGATGGAACTGTTTCGGTACTGGTACAATCGTACCCCGTAGCTAAAATTAATGCCTTATTACCATCTGCTATCTCACTCACCGATAAAGCATCTGATCTAAAATCGGCATCCCAAAGCTTTTCCGATGCAGCCTGATCGGCAATTGCAGTATGTGAACCACTTGCTGCTGCAGTGCTGGTAAAAATTAAGTTTGTCTGACGATCCTTTAGAGCAAGAATAGGTACCTTTAAATCGGGCACTTTTAATATTTGTGCTGTTAACCCATCAATGATAACTTGTCCTTTCTTTATTTTGGAATCAATTGAACCATTTAAAAAATCTAGAGAAACTTTTGCTTTTAATGTTGACATAAAATTTAATTTAATTTATTTTTTTGTTTAATTATGAACTTGAAATGCATTTTTTTATTAATTATTCTAGGTTAAAAATCCAGCTAAAGGAAAATAATACCCGGTTATTACTTAACTACGGAAGAATACCCCTTTTCCTTCGCTATCTACTCATAAACTTTGCCGAACTACTCTTATCTACTACCAAACTACCTGTATTCCTTGTTTATCAGACAGTAGTCAGGCATTATATACAACAAAACAGGGAGTATCTCTTACTAAACCAAGGCCGTTTATTATAGATAGCCATTATTTACTAGTAAACTGCCGTAGTTTTATAGTAGATAACCTTTGGAAAGTAGTAATTGCGTTTCCCGAACTATAAAGGCTCGGTTTTATTGGGTAAATAAATGTAAGGACAGTACAAAGAAGGATCCGGTATATAGAAGTTTAATAAATACTACTACTAAATACGGGCGGAAAACAGGAACAAAAACCTTGGGAGGATGTGGATTTGTTTTAAGCAGGTTGCTAAAAGGATTGATTCGCTAAAGGAAGGCTTTTTGCAGAAGAGCGTAAAGTTTTTTGCTGATGTTGCCGATTAGGCTTTGTAAGTTATCGAGGAATATTTTGTGCTAAAAAGGGTAAAACATTAATGGCATTCATTCTTTCGTTATTAGAAAACAAAAGTAGAGTAATAAAAATCGTAGTTCCTATTCTTTTTTTTCAAAACATTGTTTCGAAATATCACTATTTCCACGTTTTAAAATTTATAATCAATGGCAGTATAGGTTGTAGAAATATAACCTATCTAAAAATATTAAATAAATAGTTTTGGAAAAGGGGAAATAAAGGGAGAGTAATGTTGAATTACCCAGTTTATAAACTTTTTTAGAGAGCAACAATTGCAAATTCTTACAATATTTGGCTGAATCAAAAATAGTATCAATCTTTGAATAGATTTATAAATAAATGAAAATTCGATTACTAACAATATTTTGTTTTACATTCTTAATTAACTTAGTTAATGGACAAGCAGATTTAGTTTGTACTAATATTACAAATTTGCAAACTACATTGATTAGAGGCCAAAAGCTTTTTTGTAGTTTTAGAATAAAAAACATCGGTACATCTACTGCTCCTGTATCTCATACTGGAATATATTTAGTTGATTCAGCAACATATAATGTTATTCATTTGTCAGATATTTCAACTGAATCACTTTTACCAAATATGGAAACTTCTGATTATGAATTTGTTTGTCCAATTCCTCACAGTGTATTTAAAGGAAAATCTTCAATATATATTCAAGCAAACTCACTAAATGAGGTAGTTGAATCAAATACAAATAACAATATTTCTACCAGTATTAATAAAATAACATTTAATCAATCTAATGTTTCAATACCAAGTTTAAATAGTGCTTTTCAAAATTTACCATATCCTATTATTTTTATGCATGGTTGGGGCGGTAATGATACTACTTGGTATCCCTTTTTAAGAGATTTGCAAAGTGCTTTTGGGTTTAGTTATGGTGGCAATATGAATTTTTGTTTGAATCAAGATGGTGATGTTACTAAGTCTAATTTATTAAATGATTTCAAAGATTGGACAAATTTAAATGCAATACACGTAGGAGATTTTTATACTATAAATTTTGATGTAGATACTAGTGGCAATAAATACCCAACTACATCTGTTCAAAGTAATCAGTCAGGTGCAGTAAAACAAGGATTGGCTATTAGAAATGCAATTGCACATGTGTTACAAAAAACTGGTAGAGATAAGGTAATACTTGTTTGTCATAGTATGGGGGGACTAGCTGCTAGAGAATATTTGCAAAATAGTTATAATTGGCAGAGTGATGGAAATCATCATGTAGTCAAATTACTGACAATTGGCACACCTCATGGTGGTAGTAATGCAACTTCAATAAATTTAACTAGTCTAGTTGGTTTAGATGAGAGGTCTGAAGCAGTTAGGGACTTAAGAACAAGCTATGCATTTTCAGACTCAAATGGTGTTTATTTATTTGGCGGGTTAGAAAGTTTGTCTGTGATGAATAATAGTTTAATCGAGAGTTATTATAATGCTGATGTAAATTGTAATGGTCAAATCGGAGAAAATATAATCGGACTAAATTCAAAAACTATTCCTCAAGATTTAGCATATACATGTGTTGTTGGTGTAGATACATATCCAATAACTGCGTGTAGTTCTAATAGTCCAAATTGTGATGGAGTTGTTGGGACAGTTGAAGCAAATTTGAATAGTTATTATCCATTCTTAAGAGCAGATACAATTGTCTGTATGGGCTCTGGATCACCTGGTCATCCTTGGCACTTAGATGAACCTAAACAATCCTCCTACATTGTAAGAGGAATTGATGAACCTGATACAAAAAATGAAGCTTATGAAATAAACTTAAGTAGCTACACATTTGGACATTTTAGCTTGAAAAATACATTGTCAAATAGTTCAACTGATAGTGATTATTACAAATTTAAAACTCCGTCGTCAGGTGATTTAATTTTAAATGTATACAACATTCCCAATTCTAAAACCTTTATTAAAGTGATAGACTCTTCAACAAATAGTGTTATTTCATATACTAAAAGTTTGGGTAAAGGGTATGTTTCTATTCCAATAAATGGAATAAATAAAGGTACTTTTTTTATAAACCTTTATTCTACACCTGATTCTAATTCTTGGAAAAGACCTTATGCGATTAATTTTTCTTTCAATACTTTAATACCTATAGCAGGTAAGGTAATAAATATTAATAATAAACCTATTTATCGTGTTTTAGAAAAATTAATTGGTGATAGTTCTTTAATAACAAATACTGACTCGTTAGGCAGTTTTCAATTTAATTTATTACACGTTGGTAACTACACCATTACCCCCACTAAAAACAACGACATCAACAAAACCAATGGAGTTACTACTTTAGATTTAGCTTTAACCCAAAGCCATATACTAGGCAAGAATAAACTTAATAATCCATACAAAATAATAGCTGCCGATGTGAATGGAGATGGTAAAATAACCACCCTCGATCTGGTGTATATGAAACGCTTAATACTGGGCATGGATACTACTTTTACCAACACCACTACCAAACAAAACAGGCTATGGGTTTTTGTAGACAGCAGTTATCAATTCCCCGATACCACCAATCCTTTTCCTTTCAAGGATAGTATAAGTTATACCAACTTAAACGCCAACCAAACCAACCAAACTTTTATTGGCATAAAACTAGGAGATGTAAACTGGGACTGGAATCCTGCACTGGCAAGAATACCCAGTAAGGTATTTGTAAGACCGAAGAACATAATGGTAAAAGAATAAAATAATAGTAAGCCTCTGAGGATATCGGGGGCTTTTTGTTTATTAAGTTTAATAGCTTTTCTCTTTCATGCTTATATTATTTGGCTGAATGAAAGATAGTATGAATATTTGAAGCACATAACAATAGCATGAGATACTATTTAACAATAATTATTTTTACTACATTACTGCATACAAAGCTTTCGGCACAAGCCGATTTAGTTTGTACAAATATTACCCTTACTCCTACCACTCTTACTAGAGGAGACTTGTTTTCGTTTACTTTTAGTTTAAAGAATAACGGTACTACCAATGCGGTTACTTCTCATGCTGCAATATATCTGCAGGATTCTATTAGCAATGCAGTCTATAATATTGCCGATGTATCGGTAGAATCTATTAACGCTGGTGTTCAAACCAGTAATTATACCTTTATTCATCCCTTGCCCTATACCGTTTCTACTGGTAAATTGTTGGTTAAGGTAGTTGTGAATAGTAGAAATGAAGTAGTGGAATCTGTTACCACCAATAATACTACTATCAGCACAAGAGCGTTTACCGTTTCTCAAACAATTCCTAGCGTGCCTAGTACAATAGGAACGCAAATAAATTTACCGTACCCTATTATTCTAATGCATGGTTTTAGTGCCAACGATACTACCTGGTTTTCCTTTCTAAGAGATGTGCAAAGAACCTATGGGTATAGTTATGGAGGTAGTCTGGATTTCTGTTTGAATCAAGATGGCAATCTTGCTACTGGCGAAATAACGAAAGACTTTAAAGACAGAACCAATTTAAATACACTGCATAATGGAGATATTTATACCATCAATTTTGATGTAGATACCAGTGGAAAAAGATATCCTTCTACCTCGGTTGAAAGTAATGAAGCGGCAGCTGTAAAGCAAGGACTAGGCATTTCGAAAGCAATAGAACATGTATTGAATATAACAGGGAAAGATAAAGTGATTTTGGTAGGACATAGTATGGGGGGATTAGCCTCCAGAGAATACTTGCAGAATCCAATAAGATGGCAGGCAGATGGGCAACATCATGTGGCAAAATTATTAACGGTAGGTACACCTCATGGAGGCAGTAATATCAGTTTAACAGGATCTTCCCTGGCTGGTTTAGATGAATATTCCGAAGCCGTAAGAGACCTTCGGGAAACCTATTATGTAACCAGCGATAGTGGTGTGTATTTATATGGTGGCAAGGAAAGTTTGAGTGTAATGGAAAACAGTTATATCTATAGTTATTACAATGCCGATGTAAATTGCAATGGGGTAATAAACGAAACCATTACGGGAATTAATCATAAACCTATACCGCTTGATATTGCATATACTGCCATTATTGGTAAGGATGATTATACAGGAACTTTATGTTCCAATTGCGATGGAGTAGTAGGAACTAAAGAAGCTGATTTTAATAATTATCTGCCACAAGTACAAGCCGATACTTTAATTAGTGAAGGCACCGGTACTTTGATTAATCCATGGCATTTATCGGAACCAAAACATACGAGCTGTATTATAAGAGGATTGGATGAACCGGATACAAAAGACAAAGCATATAAGGTAAGTACGAGCGGTTATTTTGAGGGGTATTTTTCTGCCAAAAATGCGGTAGCCAAAATAACTACGGATAGTGATTATTATAAGTTTTCTGTCAATAGTAATGGTTTACTTTCCCTAGGATTGTACAATATACCTATTCCTGTTGCTGTATTTAAAATAATTGATTCTACTTCCAATACGGTAATCTTTTCCTGGCAAAGCAATGGAAAAAGCTTTCTGGATACCACAATAAAAGGGTTAAATCTTGGCATCTACTACTTGAATGTTTATGGAATTCCCGATGCGAATTCATGGCGTTATCCTTACACCGTAAAACTGAAATTTACAACGCTTATACCCTGTTGGGGCAAAACAATTACTCCAAATGATATCAGCATTGTTCATGCGTTGGTAAATTTATCGGGGGATAGTTCACAAACAATGTTGTCCGACTCTACAGGACGATATTTGTACGATGTAATGAAGGTTGGTAACTATACACTTACTCCGAAGAAGAATAATGATATTAATAAAACCAATGGAGTAACTTCCTTAGATTTAGCATTGATACAAAGCCATATTTTAGGCAAGACAAAACTAAATTCCCCCTTCAAAATAATTGCTGCTGATGTAAATGGCGATGGTAAAATAACGACCCTTGATTTAGTAAATATGAAAAGGCTAATACTTGGGTTGGATACCACTTATACCAATATCGCTACCAACGAAAAAAGACTTTGGGCTTTTGTAGACAGTAGTTATAAATTCCCCGATAGTACAAACCCATTTCCATTCAAGGATAGTATTAGTTATAACGGATTAAATACCATTAAATTCAACCAGACATTTATAGGTGTTAAACTTGGAGATGTTAACTGGGATTGGAATCCGGCATTGGCCAGAAAAGCCAATAAGTTTTTTGTAAGACCGAAGGGATTTAATAAAACTAAATAAACTTATACTAAAAGGTTTGGGGGTTTGAGAAAAATAATCCATATTTGATTAAAATCCATTTCATGAAGTGCAGCTTTATACTCATATTGATTACCGTATTTTTGACGATGAACAAAGTCGATGCACAGTATAAGACAGATCAGATTATTATACAATTTAAAGTTCCAATTCAAAAAGAAATAAAACAACTAACTACCGATAAATCCTTTGGAATAGTAACGTTGGATAATATACTTAGAAAGTATGGGTTGATAAAAGTGCAGAAAATAGTTGCAACCAAAGAGCTGCATAATAGATTATTTGTTTTGAAGTTTTCTTCCAAAACAGTAATAACCAGTGTTGTGGAAGAACTTAAAAGTTTATCCATATTAGATTATGCCGAACCAGATAATATAGGGAAGAGTAGTGGGGTGAAAAAAGTAGTTCCTAATGACACTTATTTTTCTTACCAATGGAGCCTGAACAACAATGGTAGTTTTTCCATGTCGCCTGCCAAAGCTGGTGCCGATATTGATATGGAAGAAGCATGGGCATTGCAAAGCGGTGATACTGGTATTATTGTTGGTATAATAGATTCTGGAATTAAAATAGATCATCCTGACTTTGCAGGAAGAATATGGAAAAACTATGCCGAAATACCTGCTAATGGGAAAGATGACGATAACGATGGATATATTGATGATATTAATGGATGGAATTTTGCTTATGGGAATAATAATGTGATGGATGATGAGGGGCATGGTACCAATGTGGCTGGCATTATTGGGGCGAAAAGTAATAATGGACTTGGATATACCGGTGTAGACTGGAAGTGTAAATTAATGGCCTTGAAAACGCAAGACAGCTCTGGTTATGGATATTATTCTGCATGGGCATCTGCTATATATTATGCTGTAGCAAAAGGTGCAAGAGTTTTAAATATGTCGGTAGGCGGACAAGCTAATTCTACTACTATTGCCAATGCTATCAGTTATGCACTGGCACACAATGTAGTAGTGGTAGCCTGCATGATGAATACCAATTCAGATACGGCATTCTATCCTGCAAAATATACTGGCGTAATAGCTGTAGGTGCTACCAATCCTAATGATACCAGATGTAATCCTTTCTTCTGGAGTTCCACCAGTGGCAGTAATTATGGAAGTCATATTTCTGTTGTTGCTCCAGGGAATTATATTTATGGTCCGAATAATAAATCCAACACAGATTATAGCTGGTATTGGGGAGGCACTTCTCAAGCTACACCTCATGTTGCTGGACTTGCTGCTTTATTGCTGGCACAGGATAGTTCCAGAACACCTGCACAAATAAAATCTATCATAGAAACTACAGCCCAGGATCAGGTAGGTCTTCCCTCCGAAGATACTCCTGGTTGGGATCAGTATTATGGATATGGTAGAATAAACGCTTATCGTGCATTGAACTATTATTATACCTACATAAATGGCAAAGTGATTACCCTACAGGGTACTAAAGTTAAAAATGTATTGATTACAGAAACAGGTACAAAAAGCATTGCTACACCAACAGTTTTAACAGATAGCTTGGGGAATTATATTCAACAATTAGTGAAGGGCTTTTCTTATACTGTAAAAGCAACTAAGAACAACGATATTAGCAAAGCTAATGGGGTAACTACTTTAGATGTTGCATTAATTCAAAGCCATATATTACAAAAAAGTATTTTGAATAGTCCTTATAAAATAATAGCAGCTGACGTAAATGGAGATGGAAAAATTACAACCCTCGATATAGTGCTCATGAAGCGTTTGATACTTGGGTTGGATACAACTTTTACAAATTCCAAAACAGGGGAGAAGAGGCTATGGACATTTGTAGACAGTAGTTATACTTTTACTGACAGTACCAATCCTTTTCCTTATAAAGATAGTGCTACTTATTCTACTACAAACGTAAGTCAGTTGAATCAGACTTTTATAGGAATAAAACTAGGAGATGTAAACTGGGACTGGAATCCAGCACTTGCAAAATGTATAAATCCTTTAGGCAAGGAGGCAATAGGCAAAGAGGAATACAAATTACAAGGCAAGAAGAAATACATTAATAATGTATTGAATCGTTAGTTTTTGGGATTTAATAACTGTCAACTTATTAGAGGAGAATACAACTTAATCTGTATTCTCCTGTCTCATTACTCCTTACTCCTAAAAAAATTAATCTTCTCTATGTCTTCCACCGCCTGGAGGCCCAAAGTTTTGCATCATTTCTTTAATAGTGGTTCTATATTCTTCCCTTGTTACTTTCTTACCTTTGGTAGGTTGTTTAATATCTTTTTTATTTACAGTAGGTTTAATTTCTGTTGCTGTAAATAAAGTTTCACCATTATTTACATCCAACATTAGGATTGCACCAGGTAACCCACCATTATTTTCAGGACCTACAGGACTCATAATATCCTCAGCAAACCAAGCGGCAAGATCTACTGTTACTTCTTTCAATTCAGGGGTCTTATTAGCAGCTGTATCATTTTCACTCCCTCTTCTTTTAAACATTCCACCTGCAATTTTCATGGTTTGTTTAGCTACTGCTTTAAAACAATTATGCCCTAAAACTTTTTTAGTCTCACCAGTTAGTTTCCAGGCTTGCTTTTTTATACTATCGTTAATGATGAATGTTTTTGAAAACAATTCTGTTTGTTCAACCTGTACTCCAGTAGCATAGTTTTTATAAATTTCACCTCCGTCGCCAGGCATTTTAAAACCCATTCTCATACCGCCTCCATTTCCGCCATCAAAAGGGTCTGGACTTTCATCTTCAGGAACAGCTTTATAAATAGAAGTACTATCGCTGAACAACAAAAGGTGTTTACTGATTCTGAATTCAGGCATCATGGCTTTCATTTCTTCATCCTGAATCCGTTTATACATATTAATTTTTCGTTCGTAAGTTATTACGCCTTCTTTTACCTGAGCTTTTGAGTTTAATATGGTTATAGAAACCAAACTAATCAACATTAATATTTTCTTCATTTTAATTATTTGCCCAAAAATATCATTTATGGTTAAATAATTAAATCTTTAAACAATTGTTTTCAAATCTATAACAGGTAAAATTCTGCTAAAAGTTTGTTTTATATGAAACAGAGCAATGATTATCATCCTTTGGTCGGGAAAAAACATCATTCAGTCGGTTGGTAAAGCTGTTTAAATAATTCTTATAATATTTTCGGTTATTAAAATTATTAAAATCGACTATCTTGTAATGGTATTAAGACAAAAATTCAATATTATATCTTCTAAAATTTAGAAAATTAGAGAAGTATATAATAAAATATGTTAATAATACGTTCGAATAACTAGTAATTCCGTCAAAATGAAAAAAAGTATACCTTTTTGCAATTTTACATTGAATAATTGTATTCAATGTAACTTGTTGACCAAAACGAGCTATAAGGTTTTAGCAGTACTTTTTGTGTTGCTAATTGCAAACTTATCATACTCTCAAAGGGTTTACAATCCTTCTAGCACACCAGGTTATGATTCTGCAAAGGCTGCCAAAGCGGTATCTTCTTATGCCGGTGTTTCTTTTACCACAGATTATCCAGATTATGAACCAGGGGATACAGTATATTTTAAAGGAGGAGGTTTTCTCCCAAACGAACAAGTATCTATTAAGGTTTCTTTTAGAGATTCATTACCGCATTATGGTACTGCTTATGATCCCTTTACAATAAATTGTGATGCAAATGGCGCTTTTACTGCTACATGGTATGTAGATAGTCAGAATCTATACAAAAGACTTATGGCCACAGCTATTGGTTTAAGTTCGGGTAGGTCTTCTTTAGCTTTATTTACAGATGCAACTCTCTCAAATAGTTGCTATTTTGCTCCTGATAATACTTATACCACCTTTGCAGCTAATGACGATGGTTCTCTTGGTCCTATAAATTTGGGATTTACTTTCAATTTATATGGAGTAGCATATACACAATGTTATATTAATAATAATGGTAACATAACTTTTACAGGGGCTAATGGTACTTATTCGTCTACTGGTTTCCCCAATACTATTCCAATGGTTGCACCTTTCTGGGCAGATGTAGATACCCGAGGAACAGGAAGCGGACTAGTGAGTTATAAACTTTATTCCAATAAAATAGTAGTTACCTGGCCAGGAGTAGGATACTACAACGCTAAAACTACTTCTCTGAATACTTTTCAGGCAATATTGACCGATGGGACTGATGTAAGTATTGGATTGGGTAATAATGTTGAATTTAACTACGGTAGCATGAACTGGACAACAGGTGATGCAAGTGGTGGTGCAAGTGGATTTGGTGGTACACCAGCAACAGTAGGAGTTAGTAAAGGAGACGGAACTAATTATGTTCAGGTTGGCAGATTTGGATTGAATAGCAGTGTTTATACAGGAGCGGCAAACACCGTTACGAATGGAGTACATTATTTAGATTATGGTTGTTTTGCTTTCAATGTTTCCAGTGCAACAAATATTCCCCCTTCTGTAAGTGGGGTGCCTTCAAATGATACACTTACTGTATTGTGTGGAAATACTTCCACTTTAGCGTTAACATTCTTACCTCCAGAAACCAATCAAACTGTTTCTACTACAATTAATACGAATGGTTTATGCAATGCTACTACATCCAGTACTTCTGGTACATCCTCTGTAGCAAGCGTTAATATAACTGGAGCTCCTTGTAATTTAGGTGCTCATACAGTAACTTTTACAGCATCAGATAACTTTAATCCAGCAGGTGTAACCACGGTAAGTGTAGTGATAAATGTGGTACAAGCTACTATAACAGCAGGAAGCAATTCTCCTGTTTGTACTGGTAGTAGCATCAACCTTACTGCTACTGGCGGTGTTGCAGGGGCAAGTTATAGCTGGACTGGCCCTAACGGGTTTACATCCACTAGTCAAAATCCTACAATTACTAATGCAACCACTGCAATGGCAGGTACCTATACAGTTACAGTTACTACAGCAAGCGGTTGTTCTTCCACTGCTTCCACCGTTGTGGTAATTAAATCAACATCAACTTCTTCTACAAACCTAACTATCTGTTCCAATGCTTTACCTTATTCCTGGAATGGATTGACTTTTAGTGTTGCGGGAACACAAACTGCTCATTTAACGAATAGTGTAGGTTGTGATAGTGCTACTACTTTAATATTGACTGTAAAAGCTACAAGTTCCTCTACAACTAATTTGAGTATTTGTCCTTCTTCTTTACCTTATACATGGAATGGATTAACTTTCAACGCAGCTGGTACACAGGTTGCTCATCTTACAAACAGTGTAGGATGTGATAGCGCTGCAACTTTAATATTAACGGTAAAAGCTACCAGTACCTCTACTACTAATTTAAGTATTTGTCCTTCTGCTTTACCCTATTCATGGAATGGATTAACATTTAATGCAGCTGGAACGCAGACTGCACATTTAACCAATGCAGTAGGATGTGATAGTGCTGCTACATTAGTGTTGACAGTAAAACTTTCAAGCATTTCAACTACTAATGCAAGTATCTGTTCTGGTACTAGCTATACTTTCAATGGTACTTCTTACAACACTGCTGGAACTTACATTTATCATACAACTAATACTGTAGGATGTGATAGTGCCGCAAGTTTAGTATTAACTGTAAAAGCAACTTCTACATCTACAACTAACATAACTATATGTTCTACAGGGCTTCCTTACACCTGGAATGGTTTAACCTTTAATGCTGCTGGATCCCAAACAGCACATCTTACCAATAGTGTAGGATGTGATAGTGCTGCTACCTTAAATCTTACAGTAACTAATGCTCCTAATGCAGGAACTATAAGTGGTACGCAAGCAGTATGTTCTAATAGCACAACAACATTTTCATCATCGGGTACAGCTGGCGGTAGCTGGACTTCAAGTGCCACAGCTGTTGCAACTGTAAATGCAACTACTGGAGTTATTACACCTGTTGTTGCAGGGACTGCAACTATCACTTATTCAGTAACTGGAACAAGTGGTTGTGCTAATGCATCTGCAACAAGGACAGTTACAGTAACTACTGCTCCAAATGCTGGCACTGTTGGTGGTACACAGGCTATTTGTTCAAATGGTTCTGTAACTTTTTATTCCAATGGTGATGCCAATGGTTCATGGACTTCAGGTTCTATCAATATAGCAACAATAAATACATCAGGACTAATATCTCCAGTGGCTGCAGGTACTTCTGTGATAACTTATACTGTTGTTGGTACTGGTGGTTGTGCAAATGCAACTGCTACCAGAACGGTAACAATTACTGCTGCTCCAAATGCCGGAACAATCAGTGGTAATCAAGCTATTTGTACCAATGGCACCACTACATTTACTTCTAATGGTGATGCTGGTGGTACCTGGACTTCAAGTGGAACTTCCATTGCTACCGTGAACGCTTCTACTGGTTTTATCAGTGGAGTAAGTCAGGGTGTACCTACAATTACTTATACCGTAACAGGTACTGGAGGTTGTGCTAATGCAACTGCTACAAGATCTGTAACAGTAACAGCACCTCCAACTGCAGGTGTTGTAGGTGGTGTATTAGCAATTTGTTCTAATGGAAATACAACATTGAGTTCTAATGGATATGCTGGCGGAACATGGTCTTCAGCTTCTCCTTCTATAGCTACGGTAAATGCTTCTTCAGGATTAGTTTCAGGTGTGGCTGCAGGTACTGCAGTTATTACTTACACAGTTGCAGGAACTGGTGGTTGTGCTAATGTTTCTGCTAATAATACAGTTACAGTTACTCAAATGCCAAATGCAGGTACAGTAAGTGGTAATCAAGCAATATGTTCTAATGGAACTACTACTTTCACTACCAATGGGGATGCAGGTGGAACATGGTCAACATCTTATGCTGGTACAGCAAATGTAAATTCTACAACAGGTGTTATTACAGGTGCAGGTGCAGGAACTGTAACAATTACTTATTTAGTTTCTGGTACAGGAGGTTGTAGTAATGCTACCGCTACAAGAACAGTTACAGTTACTCAATTCCCTAATGCAGGTTCAGTTGCTGGAACACAGGTTATTTGTCCATCTGGTTCTACAGTATTCTTTTCGAATGGAGATGCGGGTGGTGCCTGGACTTCAGGAAATACAAGTGTTGCAACTGTAAATGTTTCTTCTGGTGCTATTACTCCAGTGGCTTCTGGTTCTGCGGTAATTACTTATACGGTTACTGGAACTGGAGGTTGTGGAAATGCCACAGCAACAAGAACTTTAACGATAAGTGCTACATCTACTTCTACTACTAATATTAGTATCTGTCCTGGAGCTTCCTATACATTTAATGGTACTACTTATAACACAGCAGGTACATATACTTATCATACTACTAATACTAAAACTTGTGATAGTGCAGCTACATTAATATTAACAGTAAAAGCAACTTCTACCTCAACAACTAACTTAAGTATTTGTCCTTCAGCATTGCCATATTTATGGAACGGTTTAACCTTCAATGCTGCTGGAACACAGACTGCACATTTAACTAACTCAGTAGGATGTGATAGTGCTGCAACTTTAGTGTTAGCAGTAAAAGCGACTTCTACCTCAACAACTAACTTAAGTATTTGTCCTTCAGCATTGCCATATTTATGGAACGGTTTAACCTTCAATGCTGCTGGAACACAGACTGTACATTTAACTAACTCAGTAGGATGTGATAGTGCTGCAACTTTAGTGTTAGCAGTAAAAGCGACTTCTACCTCAACAACTAATTTAAGCATTTGTCCTTCTGCTTTACCATATACTTGGAATGGATTAACCTTCAATGCTGCTGGAACACAGACCGCACATTTAACCAATGCTGTTGGATGTGATAGTGCTGCTACATTAGTGTTGACTTTAAAGGCAGCAACAACTGCCACTATCAATAAAACTGTTTGTAGCTCTTACACATGGCATGGAACAGCATACACAGTAAGTGGAGTTTATACATTTGATAGTTTAAATGCGAAAGGGTGTGATAGTTTAACTACGCTGAACCTTACTGTTAATTATCCAACTACTGCAACTATTAATAAGACAGTTTGTAGCTCTTACACATGGCATGGAACAACTTACACTGTAAGTGGTTCATATACATTTGATAGTTTAAATA
>Ga0214192_1001159_pt1 | contig 14999 bp, 12 predicted proteins | sample TroBogEpilimnion_44_FD_153030 | JGI IMG/M metagenome (GOLD analysis project Ga0214192, IMG submission 153030) | Freshwater microbial communities from Trout Bog Lake, WI - 29JUL2008 epilimnion | ecosystem: Environmental > Aquatic > Freshwater > Lake > Epilimnion/Euphotic zone | place: Trout Bog... | reverse complement strand
AAGAAGAGGAAGAATATCATTCTCCTACAGCAGAAGAGTTAGAACAAATGGCAAAGAAAGGTAAAAAAGAAATTGAAAAAGTTAAAGCTAATAAAGAAGAAAGTGAAGAAGAAAGTGAAGAAGAAAAAGACCTTAAGAAGAAAGAAAAAGAAAAAGATCGTAAAAAGAAAGAAAAAGAAGAAGAAGAACGTAAGAAACAAGAAGAAAAAGATCGTAAAAAGAAAGAAAAAGAAGAAGAAGAACGTAAGAAACAAGAAGAAAAAGATCGTAAAAAGAAAGAAAAAGAAGAAGAACATAAGAAAAAAAGTGAAAGCGAAGGTGAAGACGAAGGTGAAAGTGAAGAAGAACGTATTAGTAATATATATGAAAGTAAAATGTTAAAAGGATATAAAAAGGATGATATCAATAAAGCTGTTGAAAAATTAAAAAGAAATCTTAATGTAGATGATATTAAAAAACTAAAAATTATCAAAAAAATTTTAGATGAAACTAAAAAAATAAAAGAAGAAAAAGGATTTAAAAATTATAAAGAATCACCTAGCACAAAAAATGGATATAAAGCTGGACAAAAGGGCATTGATAAAGCTATCAAACTCTTTGTATATCATTATTTACATGATTGTAAAAAAATAAAACCGGTTAAAGAATCTAGTCCTAGTCCCAAGAAAGTTAGTCCCAAGAAAGCTCCTAGTCCCAAGAAAGCTAGTCCCAAGAAAGTTAGTCCCAAAAAAGCTAGTCCCAAGAAAGTTAGTCCCAAGAAAGCTAGTCCCAAGAAAGCTCCTAGTCCCAAGAAAGCTAGTCCCGAGAAAGTTAGTCCCAAGAAAGCTCCTAGTCCCAAGAAAGCTCCTAGTCCCAAGAAAGCTCCTAGTCCCAAAAAAGCTAGTCCCAAGAAAGTTAGTCCCAAGAAAGTTAGTCCCAAGAAAGCTAGTCCCGAGAAAGTTAGTCCCAAGAAAGCTCCTAGTCCCAAGAAAGCTCCTAGTCCCAAAAAAGCTAGTCCCAAGAAAGTTAGTCCCAAGAAAGTTAGTCCCAAGAAAGCTCCTAGTCCCAAGAAAGCTCCTAGTCCCAAGAAAGCTCCTAGTCCCAAGAAAGCTCCTAGTCCAAAGAAAGCTCCTAGTCCCAAGAAAGCTCCTAGTCCAAAGAAATTACCTGCAGGATGGAAAATGTTTATGGATGAAGATAATGAACCTTATTATGTTAAATATGAAGGTAAAAAAATGGTTAAAAATTCAAGTACATATGATTTCCCTATTGAAGAGGAAGAGTTAGAAAAAAAGTCTTATAGTCCTGATTTTATCAAAGGTCATTCAGAAGCTTATTTATTAAGAATTCTTAAACAAAAGCATAAAAATGATATTGAAAGTGTAAAAGATTATGAACATATGAAAGCATCTAATTTATCAGATGTAATTAAACATCTATCTTCAAGAGACATTGATGTATCAAATGTGCCTAAACCAAATGATAAAAATAAAAAAGAAGTTGTAAAAGCTTTATTAGGCGAATTAAAAAAACATTTAAAAGAAGAAACTGAACAAGAACATCTAAAAAGTTTATTAAAAAATAAATTATTTAAAGACGACGTTTCTCTTGATTATTTAAAAGCTCTTTATAAAGGTAAAAAATGTGATCCTTCTAGTCCTTGTGAAAATGGCGAAGAATGTGATTTAGAAAATGGATTATGTGTACCAGAAACATTAGAAGATTATTATGCTGATATTGAACGTATGAAATATAAAGGAAAAGGATTTGTTGGTAAAAAAGAGACATTAGAAAAATTAATTCCTAAAGAAATTTCTAAAAAATCTAAAGTAAAAGAACTTCCTGATGAAGAAGAAATTGATTTAGATTTAGATTTAGAAAATTTAAATAATCTTGATGAATTGAAAAAAGCATTGGTTGAATGTTTAATGCCCGTAAATAAAGAATCTGTTCGTTCTAAAGCTAAATAAGTTTAGTTTTTTAAAATTTAAATTATTTAATTTAAATTTATTCAGTCTCGAAAAAAAAATCGTATAAATCAGAAAATGTCAATTTTTCTCCAATTGGTAAACTATGCTCATATGTATAATCTTGAATATATAATAAACTTTCAACTACACAATCATATGTTTTATCATAAAAATTTTCAATAATATATGATTCAGATAAATCATTTTCATCTTTTTCTTCTGTAAAAACATTTTCTAAATCATCTTCATTATCCATTTTAATATTTTGAACTTTTTTTGTAAATAAATTTACAAAATGTATCAAATTGATACTCTTTATATACCATATCTTTTGTTTTTAAAACATACATTATTTTTGAAAATAAAGATTCAAGATACTTTTCATATTCAATATACCAACTTTCATAATTTGTAAATTTTTTCATCTTTAATTAATGTTTGATTTTTTAAATTATAATATATCAGCGTTTAATTCATTTAATTCATTTTCAATTTCTTTGTCTAAATCTTCTACTTCTTCTGAATCTATAACCTGAATCATTGTTTTAGAATTACTATTATTATTAAATTGAGCTAAATCAATGTCAATAATATTCATTTCTTCTGTACATAAAACTTCTTGATTATTCTCTTGATTATTCTCTTGATTATTCTCTTGATTATTCTCTTGATTATTCTCTTGACTATTCTCTTGATTATTCTCTTGATTATTCTCTTGATTATTCTCTTCTGGACATAATTCTTCTTGATCTAATTTATTCAAGTTATTTACTTGACTTATTCCCGCAACTTTTTGACGTTGTTCTTCTATACGTTGCTGTTTTGCTAAAATCTGTTGGTGTTCTAGACGTTGCTGTTGTTCTAGACGTTGTTGTTGTTCTAGACGTTGTTGTTGTAATAATAATTGTTGTTTTTCACGTTGCTGTTGTGCTAGTAATTGTTGTTGATATAATTCTTGTTGAGCTTTTTGTACCTTTTTTTCTAATTCTAAACGTTGTAATTGTTTTTCAAGTTGATTTTCAGGGTCAGGTTTAGTATTATTATTTAGTAATACTTTTAAACTTCCTTGTGTTTCATTCATCTGATCTTCTAATTTTTTTAAACGTTCTTCCAACATCTTGGATTTATTATAAAAAAAATAACCCATTGTTCCTAATATAACTATTTCAAGTGATACATGTACAATAAATTTTCTATCTGTACTTGTCATTTTACATTACTATAATCTTTAAGTAAAATTAAAATTTTAAAAAATAGGTTTAAAATTGAAATTAAGATGCTCAAAAATTTCCTTTACAATCTCATCATGAAAACTTTTTCGATCTAATGTTTTTAACATATTAAAATCACTTGCTTTACACGGATATTTATGTCGATTTAATAATTGAAATAAAACATAGTGTGTATTGATAAAACTTTTTCTTTCGATTTTTCCAGTAAATTTAAACTTTTGATCGTATACATTTGAAATTTTATCAAAATCCTCCATTAATTTATCTTCAATATGAGAAATATCATCAACCTTTTTTCCTGTTAGTTTATGATAAATTAAAACAATGTCCTCATAATGCTTTGAATGATTAGTTTCTTTTAAAAATAATAAAATATGTTCCTTAGTTATTTTTGAAAAACGTATCAATGGATCACAATTATTCTCTAATAAACCATGTAATTCTAATTGTCTTTCAATATCCTTATAAACATTATCATCTATGGTAGAATTTTGTTTCCCTTGAAACTGATTGATACAATCTTTAAAATGTATTCGACGTTCGTATGTATATTTACTGGATATATTAACTCTTGAAATATCCTTATAACAATTAGATTTATAAGATTTTTCTTCTTGGGTCCCACATGATTCACATATTTCAATGTTATTATACTCATTAAATATAAATTCTTGTGTAGATTTACATTTTTTACACTCTTTTTTTTTAGTAGGAGACTTGTTATTTTTAGAAACAATATCATCCAAGTCACCATAATCTATATTATAATTTTTTAAAACATCAAGATACATTTTTACAATCAAACGAATATTATTGTTATCATTGTCTCTCTTTTTCATAAATGAAATTTTTTTAGGTTCAATCAAAACAGTTTTATACTCTTCTAAAATAGGCGTAACATCCATGATATAAAAATAAAGATTATTCTGAAAATTGTTATATTGATTTTTTGTTTTTTGCAATTCATCTAATTTTTCTTCTAAATCTTTCATAACATGGATTGATAAATTTTTATCAAGTAATAGATCTTCAACTTCCTTTATACTTTTATCAATTTCACACATTTTTTCATCATTCATTTTCCATTTATCACGTATACCTTTATCGATATTAAGTATATCAATTTCCATTCTTACAATTAATTATCTTTTTAACTATAATTAATTATTCAACTCACTTTTTTCTTTTTTATTCGATTTTTTCTGTTCAGCTTTACAACTCTTACAATTTGAACACAATCCATCTTTTGTTGTTTTTTCTTTATAAAATTCCTCGCGTCCCTTAATATTCTCACATCTATTACACCATTTATGTTTATTTACATCATATTCAGGTATAACCACAGTTTTCTTAATTTTTCGTTTATCCCCGTAAACTCCTACCAAATGACAATCTTTACAAATTCGATTTACACCATCTTCATTTCCTACATTTTTAAAATATTTTGATAAAGGCAAAAAACGACTCTCTTCTGTTTTATGTGTAACTCCACCACATCTCTTTGTAATAATAATCTCTTCTGTTTTTTCTTCTAAATCTGATAAAAGCACTGTAAGTTTTACATTATGCTCATTAAATGTAGTTAATTCTTCTTCCGTTTCTAACACATAATTTATACTTAACATATCCGCTAGTTTTTTAATTCCATCTATTAATTCTTCTGTCTTAACATTTGTAATAAATTCACGATTATTTGGATATAACTCTTTTTCATACTTTCGTTTGACTGCTGCTTCTAACAATACATAATCTTCCGTATACATTACAAATAAAAGTTTACAAAAAGGATTAGATGTTCGATATCCACCAACACGATCTGTAATATCTCGTGATAATCCAACTTTTGTTCTAATATCTTTATCCTCTTCTTTCATTACAATAAGATACACACATCCCCCTTTTTTAATCCTATAAAGCTCTTTTTTTCGTAAAAATGTTTGATGGTTATACATCACTTTCTCATATTTTCTAGATAATAATAAATTCTTCTCTCCTTGTGTAATAATAATTTTTGTCTTTTCTTCTAATTCTTTTACATGTTTTTCTTCCATCTCACTAATCTTTTTTTCATATTCTTCTTTGATTTCATCTACTGATTTCTCATTACCTTGTTCAACCTTTCCTGTAATTAATAATTCACGAATCCATCGTGATACTTGCAATGCAAAAGATGAATTACACCATTGCGCTAAATGTATTCCTAAATCTGGATGAATCCATGTTCCTTGTGAATATTTATTAGATTTACCTTTATATACTTCAATTAAATGTGAATCGGGAATTCCCGCTTTCAAACTTAATATATTAATAAAATCTTTAGTTTCTCTTAAACGTTGATAATCATTAAATTTTTTACCAGAAACTTTACATAAAGCAGTTGCATGTAAATATCCATCTTCACGCATTGGAATAATAAATTTCTCATCATTTGATAGTGTTAATTCACAATTAAAAATATCGTTAACTTTTTCAAATTTAATTGATGTCGTCATTTTTTATATTTACTTTTCTACTTAAACTATAAATTTATTTTTAGAGTAGAACTTGGTTTACTTAAGTATACAGGTTGGTACTTGTTAAAAGCCGAAACGCTAATTCCGACATCGGTAAAATTTTACAACAATTTTCAGATTTTCTTTAAGTCGTTATATAAATAATTGAAATTAAATTAAATATAATTTAAAAAAAATTTCTCCTCTATAATAAAAATGTCTATCGCAACCTCAAACTTAACATCTGGTTTTATCGATCTTGCCACTTATGATGAACAAGAAAAGTACACTTATGGCGGCTCCGAATCCATTGCCTACTTTGTTCGTGAAGTTCGCAAGTCAACATGGTTTACCCAAGTTCCCGTTGTCCTCAGTCGTTCATCAGGCTCAGCTGGCTTTGGTCAACAATGGTCAGTATCGATCAGTCGCGCTGGTGATTACCTCCTCCACACTTGGCTTCGTGTCGTATTACCTTCAGTTACTGCTTCCGCCGTTAACCCTAGTGGCGCTCTTAACACTGGCTCGGGTGCTACCCCCAGTGTATTACGTTGGACTCGTAACTTGATGCACAATCTTATCCAAGAATGCAGTATCACTTTTAACGACTTGGTTGCTGCTCGTTTTGATAACTTCCACTTAGATTTCTGGTCTGCTTTCACTGTACCTGCCGGCAAGCGTAACGGCTACAATGTCATGATTGGTAACGTTAACCAACTCATCAACCCCGTTGCTGCTAACCCTCTCCTCCTTGTTGGCGCTGGCGGTGTTCAAAATGGCACTACACCTATCCTCAATCAAGCTCAAGTATTACCTTCCCAAGTACTTAACCTTCCCCTTCCCTTCTTCTTTAGCCGTGATTCTGGCATTGCTCTCCCCACTGCCGCTTTACCTTACAATGAAATGCGTATTAACTTTTCTTTCCGTAACTGGACTGATTTACTTGTTAAGGATGTATACTTACCTAACGCTACCGCCGCTGCTGGTCTTTTATTACAACCCGCTTTCTACCAATCCAATGCTCAAGCTCCTGCTATTAACAGTGGTAGCGCTCTTGTACCCGCTACTGGTGCTTGGGTATCAGTTCCTGCTGCTCAAGCTGATATTGCTAACAATGTCACTCCCGATATCAGCAACTCTTGCCAAGTCTGGGCTAACTACGCTATTGTATCCAACGAAGAACGTAAGAAGATGGCTTGCGCTCCCCGTGATATTCTCATTGAACAAGTCCAAACTGCCCCTCTTCAATCATTTAACAATGCTAACCTTGCCAACACTGCTGGCGTTGTTGGCATCTCAGGTGGTACTCAAATCACCCCTCAATATGACATTCGCTTCTCGCATGCTGTTAAGGTCTTATTCTGGGCTGCTCGTAATAAGTCTAACTACTCTGCCTGGTCTAACTACACAACTGACCCTCAATGCCCTCTTGGTCCTCACCAATCTGGTAACATTGGTGTCATCCCTGGTAACGCTCTCTTTGGCGTCGTTGATTTCACCGCTGGCTCTGACCCCGTTGATACCACCTCTCTCATCTACGAAAACACCCAACGTCTCCAAAACATGGGCTCAGACTACTTCTCCCTTGTCAACCCCTGGTTCCACTCACCCGTCATTCCTCTCGAAACTGGCTACCACAGTTACTCATACTCCCTTGATTACTCCAACATTGATCCTATGGGAAGCACCAACTATGGTAAATTAACCAACGTTTCAATTGTCCCCTTCTCATCGGCTGCCCAAAACAACTCATTCTACCTCAACTCTGCTGGCAGTTTAGCAGCCAATGCTACTGTCAATGCTCTCCCCGCCAAGTACGACTTTATCACTACTTGCGTCAACAACAACATCATCCGTATCTCAGGTGGTGCTCTCGGATTCCCAGTGCTATAGTAATATCCCAACGCCAGTTGTATTTACAAAAAATATAATAAAATTGATAAATTTTTTAAAGTTCTTAAAAAATTTTAAAAACAAATGGAAACTGAAGTAGGATTGGAAATTAAAAATCAATTATTAAAAAAAAATTGTGAATTAAAAACATTTACAAAAAAAAGTGAAAATATGATTTATATATGTGCGTGTGGTATTGAAAAAAAACAATTATATAAAGATTATATTCGAAGAAATTGTAGAACTTGTAATGAAAAAAGAATTAAAGATGATGATTTTAAAGAAGGATATGAAAATGATATAACTGAAGAGTCAGGAGAAATATGGAAAAGAATTAAAGGAGGATGGATATCATCATTTGGTAAGTGTAAAAATTTAGAAGATAAAATATTGACTTTATGTATGGATAAATATCGTTATAATATTGGCGGAAATCAAGAATATATATCAAGACTTGTTGCAAAATCATTTAAAATTAAAGATTATGAACAAATTGAAGGAAATCAAACTTATATTGTTCGTTTTAAAGGATGGTATGAACCAAAAAACAAAACAGAAGAAGAATATAAAAAAGTGATTGAAAATTTTAAAGTAGATAATTTATATATTGGAACAAAAATTGAATTAGGCAAAGAAAATGGTTTAAAAAGTAGAAAATCTGATAATTTTCATGAAAAATTAAGAATGGATATTAATCATTATAAAGAAGATGAAAAAATAATTATTAATTATTTACCAAATCATATTATTTGTAAAGATGGTAATATTTATAATGGAGTAAGATTTTTAACAGGATCAAAAAATAGTAATGATAAATATTTAAAAATATGTTTAATAGAAAAATATTATTACTTACATCGTCTTGTATGTATTGCATTTCATCCAATTGATGGAAAAACTAAATATGAAGATTATGATGATTTACAAGTTAATCATATTAATGGAGACGTTAACGAAGATGGATTATTATCAAATCATGCAGATAATTTAGAATGGATGAATGCAAGTCAGAATATGATGCATTCATATGAAAATAATTTAAATAAGAAACAACGTTCTGTTTTACAATTTAATAAAGAAACAAAGGTTTTAATTAAAGAATATAGATCAATCGCAGAAGCAAGTAGAGAAACAGGAGAAAAAGAACATCAAATTAGAGAGATTGCAAAATGTAAAAATAATTCAAAAGCTAATTTTTTATGGAAATATAAAGATGAAAGTAAAACTGAAGAGTATTCAAAGAAATAATAAAACTTATTTATTTTAATTGTAATTTTAACTGCATATTTTCTAATTGTAATTCTTGTACTTGTTTTTCTAAACGATTAATTTTCATTGGTAAATCATTTTCCAATAAAAATGTTTCAATCATAGTTAGAAATGTCTCTAATGTTTTTACACTTTTATAAACTTCTTTTTGTTTACTGAATTCAGCTTTATAAGGAAGTAAGAAATCATGTAACATTTTTTCAATAGGTCGACCAGATACTTTTATAAGTTTAATAAGACGCCATTGTGAATATAATGATTCTGAAGAAGTATGTTTTTTATTACGTTGTAAAAGTTTTCCATCAGAAAACCCAATTTTAACCATGCCTTTGCCAATATAAGAAACATAAATAACAGAATCTGTTGTATACTCTTCCATTTTTACTTTATCTTCTAGAACTTCTGCTTCAATATCCATTTCAGTGATAGTAGCAAATGATTTTATAGGTCGTTCAAGTGATACTTTTCCTGTTGATAAAAGCTTATGAATCCATCTAGTTACAATAACAGCAAATTTAGGTGATACCCATTGAGCAATATGAATTGCTACTTGTGGATGAACCCATGTATATTGATCATTTTTACCCTTATTTGTTTCTATTAATTGAGAAGTGCAAATTTGCATATCTGAACTTAATTCATCTAAATATTCTTCAGTTTTATTATTTCGAAACCAACCACCATATTCTTTACCACCAGCTTTACATAATTGAGTTGCATTGATATATCCATCTTCTGGGCGAGAAATAATTTCTATTCCAGCTAATAAAATACGATCTTCTTTTTCTTCATCTTCTTTTTGTTTTAATTTTAATACTTCAATCAATTCATTTTTTTGTAAATTATTATATTCAAGTAATCCAAGATCTTTTGCAATTAATTTTAGTTTACTTAAACTCATTTCAGAAAATAAACATTCTTTTTCATCATATTCAGCTTTAATTTCATTAATTAAATCATCTTTTTTCATATTGGTATTTATACCATGTTCTTTAGCAATTTCTTTAAGTTGAAAGATATTCATTTGTTGAAAGTTAATTTCACTTTCATTTTTAATTTCATTTTTTTGTGACCAAAAATTTATTTGACGTCGTTCGACCATTTTCAGCATTCTTTCATAAAGATCTTTGATTGCGTTTGTATTTGCAATGCCATATGTCATTCCATATTTTTTAGCTTGTTCACCTAATTTTTTATTGGAAAGAGATTTCCAAGAATCAATGATATTTTTATCAATAGGAGAATGAACAAGATTAACAAAAGAACTCCAATTTTCATTAGGAGAAATTTCACGAGCTTGATAAGAATCTTTATCTTCTTCATCAGGATGTTCCATGACATATCGAAATGTTTCCATCCAATTTTCAATACTTGCGGCAGAACAGAATCCACCTCCTCCACGTTTAGATTTTCCATGAAACATACGTGCAGTAGCTTGTTTACCAACTGATTCTTGTGCTTCTAAAAGTAATTCATAAGTGATACCAATATTTTTACAATCTTGGACAAATGATTTAGGATTAGACATCGAATGAATTGTCATCTTTATTCCTTTTATACTATTTACATTTGTTTAAATTATATTTAAATATAAATAAAGATAAATTAACATTTGTATCAAATAAATATTAAACCATTTAAATAATCGTTTAATGTATAAATAGATGAGCGGATTATTATTTTTACAGACGGAAGATTTTATGATACAAAAAGGTATGAAAGGAAATATTTTATGTCATAATATTCGAGGTCTAAGTTTAATTTTATTTTATTCAACAAATTGTCAATATAGTAGAGCTTTAATTCCTGTATTTAAGAGATTGCCAGGACAACTAGGTGGATGTCAATTTGGAATGATTAATATTAGTTCAGAGAAAATGTTAATTGAAATGAGTAAAGCAACCATTTCAGAAATTAAATATGTCCCTTTGATTATATTGTATGTAGCTGGAAAACCTTTTATTAGATATGATGGTCCATCTGATGAAAATGAGATCAAGCGTTTTATTTTTGAAGTCAGTAATAAGATTCAATCAAAAGAAAAATTTACAGGAAAACAAAATCAACAACCTGCCAATCAACAAGCTAATGCTAACACAAAACGATCAATTCCAGCTTATGCATCCGGTCAGCCATTATGGGGAGATTCTGATGATTTTTATTTAGAATTTGCAGAAGCATATACATAATAAAATTGAATAAATAAAAACAGAATAAAAAAGAAGAAAAGAATGAACTTTCCTAATTTTCCACTTTATGAAACACTAAAGACTGATGATTTTAAAGAATTATCAGAAGAAGAAAAAGATACTTTATTTGAAAAAATAAAAACAATGACAGACGATAAACAGGAAATTTTATACGCATTAATTAAAGCTTATTATATGGAAGAACAACAACAATATATGACAACAAATGAATTACCTTATGGTGGAAAGGTTTTAAAAAATCGTTTAAAATTTGATTTAGATCAAATACCAAGCAAGTTACAGTACATTTTAAATTCATTTAGCAAGTATTAGTATTAAATTAAATATTTAATTTAATATAAATGGACGTCTTTGATTTTTTACCTACTTATATTGATTTTGATAAAGATACAGAGAGTATTTTAGGACCTGAATTAATTGATAAAACATCTTTATATTATAAAAAAGAGTTTCATGATTATAAATTATCTCAAATTGAGGAAAGACCAGATGAAGCTGGGCAATATATGAATCATCAAATTATAATGGCACGTTTTCTTAGCTCATATACACCTTATAAAGGCATTATGATTATGCATGAACCTGGTACAGGTAAAACATGTTTATCTGTTGCAGCAATTGAAAAAATAAAGGAAGAATCATCAATATTTCGAGGAGCTCTTATTTTAATGAAAGGAAAAAATTTGATTAATAATTATAAGAAAGAATTGGTTGAAAAATGTACATCTGGAAAGTATGATATTGATGAAGATGATGAGTTAACACAAAATAAAAAGAAAAGACGAATTAATAAAAAATTATCTAGTTTTTACAAGTTTCAAACATTTGAGACATTTTCAAAATTATTATCAAAAATGTCAGACGAAGAAATTAAAATACAATATAGTAATATTATTATTGTGATTGATGAAGCACATCATCTTCGAATTACAAATGATAATGGAGATATAGAAGAATTAAAGGGTCAATATAACAATATATTTCGACTTCTTCATACAGTAGAAAATTGTAAAACAATTTTAATGACAGGGACACCAATGATTGATAGTCCTTCTGAAATTGCTAGCTTGATGAATCTAATTTTAGATGAAAAAGATCAACTGTCTACAGGAGACGATTTTGAAAAAGAATATATGAAGAATGAAAATGGCGTTTGGACAATAGATGAAACAAAATCAGAACTTTTAAAAGAAAGATTATATGGTAAAGTTAGTTTTTTACGTTCAATGCAAAGTTCAATTAAAAGAGAATTTGTTGGTCAAAAACTTGATTTACTTTATTTTAATCAATACGCGCTTTCATTAAAAGATTTTCAATTAAATGTATACCAAAAAGCATTACAAGAAGATCGAGAAATGAAAGGAATTTATATTAATAGCAGAGAATCTAGTTTATTTGTTTTTCCTGACGGTACTTATGGAAGAAAAGGTTTTGAACATTATACAACAATTGTAAAAGATAAATTTACAGATAAATTAAAATTAAGAATAAAGTCTTCTTTAACAGAACCATTTTTAAATAAAACGATCGAAGAAAAATTAAAAGTATTATCAAATTATAGTATAAAATATGCTTCATGTATAAAGTTACTACTTGAAAATGAAGGAAATCATTTTGTATACATGGATTTTGTACAAGGAAGTGGTGCTATTATTTTTTCTGAATTATTAAAACAGTTTGGATTTGAAGATTTTAAATTAGGTGGATCTGGTAATAAGTTTGCTTTATTGACTAGTAAAACATCATCCGATATAGATCAAGCAATTTCTATCTTTAATAGTGAAAGTAATGTAAATGGAAAACGTATTAAAGTAATTATTGGAACAAAGATCATAAGCGAAGGATTTACCTTAAAAAATGTGAGGCATGTACATATTTTAACACCTCATTGGAATTTTAGCGAAACTGATCAAGCAATTGCTCGAGCATTTCGGTTATTTTCTCACAATGATATTGAAAAAATAATACCTAATTTAATTGTTAAAATATACTTGTATACAATCATTACAAATACAGATGATTTATCAATAGATAGATATATGTACAAATTTTGTGAAGATAAAGATATAGCGATAAAATCAGTAGAACATCTTTTAAAACAAATTAGTTTTGATTGTAATCTTATGAAAGAACGAAATGTATTACAAAAAACATTAGATTATACACGTAATTGCGAGTATGAAAAATGTAACTATGAATGTTACGAAGATTCAAATCGAAATGGAGATTTAGATTATTCAACATTTAATTTATTTTATGACCAAAATGAAATTGAAAAATGGGTGGTTATTATCAAATCTTTATTTATCAAAAAATCGTTATACACAATAAATGAATTAGTTGATTTATTAAAAGATGTTAACTATTACTTTCTTCTAAAAGTTATTTTATACATGATTGAACATAAGATCACAATTAATGATGAAAAAGGAATTCCTTTATTTTTATACTATGACCAAGATATTATCTATACTTCTAAAAAAATATGTAATACAGAATGGTTTGATCATTTTTATGTAGACAATAATCCTCTACAATTAGATTTTAATTTTAACAAAGAAATTAATAAATTATATGACCATTATCTTTCTATTTTATTTGAAAAAATGAAAATGGAAAATGATAAAAATAGAGAAAAGATATTGGCTAAATTTAATGAACATGCAAAAGAATTATTATTAGAATATTCAATTCTTTCAAAAGAAAAAGGATTTTTAGATATTCATCCTATAAGAGAATATTTAATAGAACATTTTTCATCATCTGTATTTAAAAAAGATAAGATGATTATATCAACATTACTTGGAAAAGATCATTTTAGATGTCTAGATCTAAATAAAGAATGGAAAGATTGTTCAAAAGATATTAAACCAGATATAGAAGTAAAGAAAAGTGAATATCCATATGATGGATTTTATGAGAACGGTATTTTTAAGATAAAAGAACAACAATCTGTTGTACATGAAGATGGACGAAAAACAACAAAAGGTGTTAATTGTGTCTTATCGATTAAAAAACCAAAATTATTAATGATCATTCATGCATTAAAAATTGATCCTGATAAAAAGAATACATTTGAAAATAAGAATAGCGAGGAGTTAAAGACATTAATAAATAAAAAAGATGACTTGAAAGAATTTCAAAAATTAGACTTGACAGATAAAGATATGATACGATTACTTTATTGGAAACAATTTAATAAAGAGCCAATATGTAAAATAATCGAGATTTTTTTTAAAGAAAAAGCTAAATAAAATTATTTAAATTTTTTCTCTGATAATAGAAAAGATGAGTATTTCATTAACTAAATCTGTACAAACCTGTTCCGTGAATACAGGCTATGCTCCTAAACTCTTCTCTGATCGTTTCCAAAATTATGACTCTCTTCTATGCCCTATGTGGAATGGCTTAGATACTTATGGCCGAGTTGTCTCTTATGATTCATTTGTTACTAAAACTGCCGGGTGTGAATCTGCCGAAGACCGTGTTGCCGTGGAGAACTATCAAAGGCCCCAATATGCCGAGTACACCGCACTTGACGCTAGCGGTTATCTTAATCCTTCAGCTCTTGGTCAAGCTGTTAGTTCCAATGAAGGTTACCAAAAACAAACTGAACTCTACCGTCTCCAAGCTGTTCGTGATGAACAAATGAAAGGTGGTAGCGTTGGTATCCAATTTGCTAAGACCAACTCTCCTTACACCACTGGTATCAATGGTGTTAATGGTTGCCCTAACGGTAGTTGTGCTAACGGCTTTCAAGGATACAAGGGACAAGTACGTGAAGGATATGTTGACAGCCGTGCCAATGCCAATTTCCAAGATCGTCGTAACCTATCTAACATTGCTGGATGGAAGGGCAACTGCCGTGCTTGCGCTGCTGGTAACCATTAAAAGATCAGTATTAAATAAAAATTTTGTAGTTGATAGTGATTATAACGCCGAAAAAACTGTTATGGA
>Ga0214192_1001158_pt1 | contig 15015 bp, 13 predicted proteins | sample TroBogEpilimnion_44_FD_153030 | JGI IMG/M metagenome (GOLD analysis project Ga0214192, IMG submission 153030) | Freshwater microbial communities from Trout Bog Lake, WI - 29JUL2008 epilimnion | ecosystem: Environmental > Aquatic > Freshwater > Lake > Epilimnion/Euphotic zone | place: Trout Bog... | reverse complement strand
CGACGATGCTCCTCGCACCATCCGCCGGCGGCGCAAGCGCGCCGATCGAACAGACGAGCCGACGATGCTCGATGCGGCCAGCGCTTCGAGCGATGTCCCCGCTGATGCTGATGCTGATGCTGATGCAGTGGACGGCATTGAAGACGCCGACGAGCCACCACGGCGGGCGATCCCCCGCGTTGAGCGACGCAAGCTCGCCGAGGATGACTCCTTCAGCGAGCGTGTCGACCGGCGCAACATTCGACAGCGTGATCTCCCACCAGCGCGCCCTCGAGCCGAGCGTCCAGCCGAGCGGAACCTCACTGTTGCCGTGGCGACGGGGTTCGCCCTCGGCGTTGCCCTCCTCGTGGCACTCGACCTCGGTACGGTCATCACGGGACTCGCCGTGGCAGCCGTAGCGCTCACCGCCGTTGCTGAGGGCTACGCGATGTTTCGGTCCGTTGGGTACCACCCAGCAACGTTCCCCGGTGTCGTGGCCTCAGCACTCGCGCTGTGGGGTGGCTACAACTACGGCCAGAGTGCGGTCGCTGCGTCGTTCGTGATCGTCGTCGCCGGAAGCTTCGCGTGGTTCATTCTCGGCCCGGATCGATCAGATCCCATCACTGGAATGGGCGTGACGCTGATCGTCTTCGCGTGGATCACGACGTGTGGAACCTACGGAGAAATGCTGCTCAATCCGCAGATGTTCCCCGACCGACACGGCGTCGCCCTCCTTCTCGGGCTGGTGCTCGTGACGATGGCCAACGACACTGGTGCCCTCTTTATCGGACAGCGGCTCGGCCGACGCCCCATTGCCCCGACGCTCAGTCCGAACAAGACGCTCGAAGGCTTGCTCGGCGGCACCGTGTGCACCTTGGTGATGTCGATTCTGGTCGCCAACATCCACCCCTGGACCTATGGTTCGGCGTTCAAATTGGCCATCATGTGCTCCATCGTCGCCCCGCTCGGTGACCTCGCACAGTCCTCCATCAAGCGAACGCTCGGTCTCAAGGACTCCGGGACCACACTTCCTGGACACGGTGGGATGTTGGACCGCGTTGATGGGCTGCTGTTCATGTTGCCCGCCACCTTCTTCTTGGCCCAGTCGCTCCACATCGGCTAGTCCGAGTCGTGGCCCAACGCGTCGCAGTTCTCGGGTCGACCGGTTCGATCGGCACCCAGACACTCGACGTCATCGCTGCGTCGCCTGAGCGCTTCGAGGTCGTGGCCCTCTCGGTCGCCACCTCGCTCGACGCGGTCATCGCCCAGGCTCGTGCGTTGCATCCCGAGATCGTGGTGGTTGCCCGTGACGATGACGTCGCTGGCGTTGCCGCGCAACTACCTGCGTCAGTCGCCGTGCTCTCGGGTGAAGACGGGCTTCTCGCCGCCGTCGCTGCTGCTGACATCGTGGTCAATGCGATTGTCGGATTCGCTGGGTTGCCGGTGACGTTGGCCACCCTCGCAGGCGGGAAGCGCCTGGCGCTCGCCAACAAGGAATCCCTCATCACTGGTCACCCGCTCGTGGAACGGATCCGCGCGACACCTGGGGCGGAACTCCTGCCTGTTGATTCTGAGCACTGCGCGATCTTCCAATGCCTCCAGGCCTCTCATGGGGTGGATCGGCTCGGGCGGCTCATCCTCACGGCATCGGGTGGACCCTTCCGCGGCAGAGACGCCGCCACCTTGGCGTCAGTCACCGTTGCCGAAGCGCTGCAGCACCCGACGTGGCAGATGGGGCCGAAGATCACCATCGACAGTTCCACGCTCATGAATAAGGGCCTTGAGGTGATTGAAGCCCATGCGCTCTTCGGTGTGGACTACGACCACATCGATGTCGTGGTGCATCCACAATCGATTGTGCACTCGATGGTGGAGTTCACCGATGGCACGACGATTGCTCAGCTCTCCATGCCCGATATGCGCCTCCCCATTGGATACGCACTGAGCTTTCCCGATCGCTTGACCGTGCCCTACGGCGCACTCAACGTGGCGTCAGCATCCACGTTGACGTTCGAGCCGCCAGATCGGGCGACGTTTCCGTGCTTGGACTTGGCCTACGCGGCAGGACGCCGGGGAGGAGCTGCGCCGGCGTGGTTGTCGGCAGCAAATGAGGTTGCGGTCGACGCCTTCTTGGGTGGGGCAATCACTTGGGGCGGCATTGCGTCGCTCGTGGCTGAGACCCTCGAGCACTACATCGATGATCCCCTCGATGATCTGGTGGCGCTGCTTGAGGCCGATGCCACAGCGCGTCGTGTGGCGCGTAGTCTCGTTGGGTAATGGCAACGCTGTTCGCACCTGAACGCACAGAAGAAGATGCTCCAGTCCCGAGCATGAACCCCCGACGTTCCCTCTTCGGTCTTGTCGCCATCGTGGCACTCCTCGTCATTGGCGTGGTGAGTGGATTCGGGTGGACCGTCCTCGCCATCGTCTCGCTCCTCACCGTGGTTCTGTTGCACGAAGCGGGCCACTTCATCACCGCGAAGCTCACCGGAATGAAGGCGACGGAGTTCTTCGTCGGATTCGGCCCCCGGGTCTGGTCCTTCCATCGGGGAGAGACAGAGTACGGCCTCAAAGCGCTCCCGCTCGGTGGGTATGTGCGGATCATTGGATTCACGGCAACCGAAGAAGTCGATCCCGCTGATGAACCGCGGTCGTACATGAACCAAGCGTTCTGGAAGCGGATCGTCGTGTCGGCTGCTGGTAGCGCCGTGCACTTCACCTTGGCCATCGTGCTCGCCTTCGGCCTCGTCTGGTCGCTCGGCCAGACGACCGTTGACGGGCTCACCATTGGCAGCGTGGCGACGTTTGCTGGTGGTTCTCCGGCGTCTGCTGCCGGGTTGGCGAGCGGTGACACCATCACCACGATCAACGGCCAGGCAGTGCGATCGGTCGACGCAGCCATAGCGACGCTCCACCGATCGGTTGGTACACCGCTTGCGATCACCTACCGCACGAGCACCGGGGTTGTCCACCACGTCGTCGTCACGCCGGTCGATGGGACGACGGCGATGGTGAACGGTCATCCCTACCTCACGACCGCCCAAGCCGCCGCTTCCGGTGGCGCAGGCGTGATTGGTGTTGGTGGGGTCGTGGCGGCAACGGCGCATCACTCGGTGTCGCCGTGGTTCGCCATGAAGCGCTCGCTGTCAACGGTTTGGGAGTTGACGACTCGGACGACGAGTGGGCTCTTGCAGCGGTTCAGCCCCTCGGGTCTTTCCCAGCTCGCCCAGCTCGACCTCCACCCGTCGACGGCATCGACCCCGACGGCGCTCGCGAGTCGCCCCACGTCCATTGTTGGCATGGTCCACATCGCGAGTGACGCTGTGGCGCAGGGGATCACGCCGTTCCTCGAGTTGCTGATCGTGATCAACGTCGCCATTGGCCTCCTCAACTTGCTGCCGATGCTGCCGCTCGACGGCGGTCACATCGCCATTGCGGTCTACGAGCGCATTCGCACCCGCCGTGGTCAAGCGCACTACCGAGCAGACATCTCGAAGTTGCTGCCGGTGGTCTACGCGTTCTTGGTGCTCCTCGGCTTCCTCGTGCTGTCGTCGGTCTACTTGGACATCACGCACCCGATCCCGAATCCCTTCACCCAATGAGCGTCACGCCGGGGCGCTGAGCAGGCAAACTGAAGGCATGGAGATCTCCTCAAACCTGCTCACCCCTCGCCGCACGACGCGGCAGATCTCGGTTGGTGGGGTGCTCGTCGGTGGGGGAGCGCCCATCACGGTCCAGTCAATGACGACGACCAAGACCGCTGACGTCGACGGAACGCTCCAGCAGATCTACGCCCTCGCTGCTGCAGGTGCCGACATCGTTCGCTGCACCTGCAACAACGTCGATGCCGCCGAAGGGTTGGCGCAGATCGTGCCCCGTTCGCCAGTGCCGATCGTGGCCGACATTCACTTCCACGTGGAGATGGCGCTCGCTGCGTTAGAGGCAGGCGTCGATGGCCTCCGCCTCAATCCGGGCAACCTCCGCAAAGCCTCAGAGATCAAACTGGTGGCGAGTGAGGCCAAGGACCGAGGTGTACCCATTCGCATCGGCGTGAACGCCGGGTCGCTCCACCCTGACCTCTATGCACGCTTCGGTGGCGCAACCCCCGAGGCGCTCGTGGAGTCGGCACGAATGGAGCTCGCCTACTTCCAAGAGGTGGGGTTCGATGACGTCAAGATCTCGGTGAAGGCCTCATCGGTGGCACTGATGATCGCCGCGTACCGATTGGCGAGCGAGACCTTCGACTACCCGCTCCACCTCGGCGTCACCGAGGCCGGACCGCTGCCTGGGGGTCTCCTCAAGGCAACGGCGGGGATGGCAACGCTGTTGGCCGAAGGAATCGGTGACACCATTCGCTACAGCTTGACCGCTGACCCGGTCGAAGAAGCCCGGGCGGGTCGGATGCTGCTCGAGTCGATGGGCCTTCGCGAGCGCAAGGGTCTCGATCTCATCGCCTGCCCATCGTGCGGCCGTGCCGAGGTTGACGTGATCGCCGTCGCCAATGCTGCCCAAGCAGCCCTCGCTGATCGCAATCTCCCGATCCAGATCGCGGTGATGGGGTGCGTGGTGAATGGTCCAGGAGAGGCTCGTGATGCCGACCTCGGCATCGCTGCGGGGAAGAAGCGCGGCCACCTGTTCATCAAGGGTCAGGTCGTGCGTGTCGTTCGAGAAGACGAGATGGTCGATGCCCTGGTCGAAGAAGCAGAACGTCTCGTCGCCGAAGGCGTTGAGGCTCGTCTCGCTGCTGCGGACCCAACGGCAACGGCTGCTGCAGAGGAGGACCGCTTGGCCTTGCTCGACGACCGAGGCGCCGACGCCAACCAGGCATCGGTCAAGATCGAGCAAATCCGGCGCCTCAAGACCGACGGCTGAACGCCCAGTCGCCTGTGGGCGAGGAACTAGCGTGGTCCCACCATGCGCATGTCCTCCCTCTTGCTCCGCACCCTCCGAGATGACCCTGCTGACACCGACTCAGCTGGGTACGCCCTCCTCGTTCGAGGTGGCTACGTCCGACGACTCGCCTCGGGCGTCTACACGTTCTTGCCGCTCGGTCTCCGGGTGCTCCACCGCATTGAGGCTGTCGTCCGACGAGAGCTCGATCGAGCGGGGATGCAAGAACTCCTCATGCCAGCCCTCAGTCCCATCGAGTTGTGGGAGCAATCAGGTCGAGCGGCACGGTTCGGCACTGATGCCCTCCCAGCCCTGACCGTTGACGGTCGAGGCGGCACCTACGTCCTCGGGCCAACGCACGAAGAAGTCGTGACCGTCACGGTCGGCCAAGAAGTGGAGTCCTACCGGCAACTCCCGGTGACGGTGTATCAAATCCAGTCCAAGTTCCGAGACGAAGCTCGCCCCCGCTACGGCCTCGTGCGGACCAAGGAGCTCGTCATGTGCGACGCGTACTCCTTCGATGCCAACCCTGAGGGCATGGCGGCGACCTACGAGAACGCGGTTGCGGCCTACCTTCGGATCTTCGAGGCGGTTGAGTTGGCCGTCACGCCGGTGGTCGCCCAATCCGGCGCCATCGGTGGCGACGTGAACCACGAGTTCATGGTGCCCTCTCCCATTGGTGAAGATCACTTCGCCAGTTGCGCAGCATGTGGCTACCACGCCAACACCGAGGCTGCAGAGCGTCGGGCGCCTGCGACACGGACGGTCGGTGACGGCCCGGCAATGGAAGCCGTTGCCACCCCGGGCGTCGGTGCCATTGACGAAGTTGTGGCCTTCTTCGGCGACGTGAGCGCGCCAGAGACGGTGAAGGCCATGGCGGCCACGACGGGAACCGGCGACATCGTTGTCGTATGCGTGCGTGGCGACCGTGAGGTCCGCCTGCCCCATGGGTGGGATTTGCTCGACGATGCCGCCCTCGCAGCGCACCCACACCTCCACAAGGGCGCCATCGGGCCAGCAGGGCTCGCTCCGCATGGAATTGCGGTGGTTGCTGATGCAGAACTGGTGGCACTCGGCGGTCCATTCGTGGCCGGAGGCAACGCCCCAGAGACCCACGTCCGTGGACTGGTCTTCGGCAGAGACGTGACGCCGGATCAGGTGGGGTCCTTCGTGGTCGTCGAAGCCGGGGACGGCTGCCCGAACTGCGGTAGCCCCCTCGAGCTCATCCGTTCGGTCGAGGCCGCCCACACCTTCCAGCTTGGGTTGCAGTACACCCAGAAGATGCCTGGTTCGACGTTCCTCGACGAGAATGGCGAGCAGGTGCCGATGTGGATGGGCTGCTACGGCATTGGGGTCTCGCGCCTCATGGGCGTCCTCGCTGAGGCGCACCACGACGACCAGGGGCTGACGTGGCCAGCGGCGATTGCGCCCTACGACCTCCACCTCGTCGCCCTCGGGGCGAACAAGAACCCTGCAGTGGCTGATGCCGCCGACGCGCTGTGTGCCCGGTTGGAGGATCAAGGGTTCAGTGTGCTCTACGACGACCGGGACGTGTCGCCTGGAGTCAAATTCGCCGATGCCGACCTCATCGGTGCACCAATTCGTCTCGTCCTCGGGGCCAAGGGGCTCGACCGAGGAGTCGTGGAGTGGCGCCGCCGCCGCACTGGTGACGAGGGTGAATGCGCACTCGAAGGTCCATTCGACGCGTTGGCGTAGGGGAGCGTCGTTCCCTTCGCGGGAGGGGTCTGGTATCCTGAAGGGGCAGTTGAGGAGTTGAAGGACCCGTTGGAACGTGGGCTCCCGCCCACGTTTCTTGTTTTCTCGGGCACGAGTGAGGGAGGAGATTGACCATGGATGTTGCACTTGCACCAGTCATTACCCCTCTGTGCGTGGACGCCGGTGTGGAACTCATCGACCTCGATCGCTCGGCGCAGATCGTTCGGGTGACCGTCGATCGCGATGGCGGCGTCGATCTCGACACCATTGGTCGCCTCACCCGGGCGATTTCGGACCGTTTCGACGAACTCGACCTCGGAAGCGGGCGCTACACCCTCGAAGTCTCAAGTCCTGGCGTGGAGCGTCGGTTGCGAACCGCAGCGCACTTCGCCCGAGCCATCACCGAAACCGTCACCATCAAGATGCTCCCCGACCGTGGACCACTGCGCCGGATCGACGGGGTGATCACGGCAGTGGATGGCGAGACCGTCACTGTGGCGACCGAATCTGGCCCCCTCGCCGTCGACCTCTCCGACATCGATCGGGCGCGAACGGTGTTCGAGTGGGGCGCAACCCCGCAACCATCACCATCGAAGGGCAAGAAGCCCTCATCCTCGAAGCAGGCACAACAGAAGGCAGGCACGAAATGAGCAAGACCAACTACGAGTTCCTCGACGCACTGGGCCAGATCGCCCGCGACAAGGGCATCAGCGTGGACACGTTGCTCGACGCATTGGCCAATGGCCTCGTCGCGGCCTACAAGCGTCGACCCGACGCCGCTGAAGAGGCAGTGGTCACCATTGACCCCGACAACGGCGAGATTCGGGTCTACGGCCAAGAGCTCGACGCCGAGGGCAACGTCATTCGCGAGTGGGACGACACTCCAGACGACTTCGGTCGTGTCGCGGCGCAGACCATGAAGCAGGTGTTCAACCAGCGCATTCGCGAAGTCGAGCGGGACATGAAGTACGACGAGTACGCCGGACGTGAAGGCGACATCGTGACGGGCATCGTTCAGCAGGCCGACAGCCGCTACACGCTGCTCGACCTCGGCAAGGTGGAGGCGCTCATGCCTCAAGCCGAGCAAGTGTCGTATGAGAAGTACGAGCAGGGCAGCCGAATGAAGGCCTACATCGTCGAGGTCCGCAAGACCTCGAAGGGCCCCCAGATTGTCGTGTCGCGGACCCACCCAGGCCTCGTGAAGCGCTTGCTCGAACTCGAGGTTCCCGAACTCTCCTCGGGCGTCGTGGAGATCAAGGCGATGGCCCGCGAGCCCGGTCATCGGACGAAGATCGCCGTGTGGAGCAACGACTCCAACATCGACCCCGTCGGTGCATGTGTCGGTGCCCGAGGCAGTCGCGTCCGCATGATTACCAACGAGCTGAACGGCGAGCGTATCGACGTCGTTCCTTACTCTGACGACACGGTGACCCTCATTGAGAACGCCCTGCAGCCAGCCAAGATTCGTGAGGTTCGCCTCGACGACGCCACCGGCACCGCAACGGTGATCGTCAACGACTTCCAGCTCTCCTTGGCTATTGGCAAGGAAGGGCAGAACGCTCGCTTGGCCGCCCGACTGACTGGTTGGAGGATCGACATCAAGTCCGAGTCGCAGCTCCAAGAGGAAGAAGAGGGCTGGGCAGAAGGCGAATGGATCGAGAACGAGAACGGCGAGCAGGTGTGGGTTCCTGCCGAAGGTGGCGAGGCCATGTCTGCTTCGGACTGGGATGACGCGTCCACCGACGTTGCCGCCCCCGCTGCAGAGGTTCCCGTTGTCGAGGATGCCAACGACGATGTGGCCGACGAGGCCCCGACGGAAGGCAGCGAACAGTAGCGCCGACGAGAACCTGCATCGGCTGCCGGCAGCGGCACCCAGCAGGTGATCTCGTTCGTGTGGTTGCCGTTGCCGGTGGATCCGTCCGTCGAGCGTCGTCATCTTCAGGGCGAGGTGCGTGGTTGTGCCCCGAGATGGGGTGCGTAGACCGCGCCGTGACGAAACGGGCGCTCGGACGAGCGCTGAAGACAGAGTGCACCGTGTCCGTGGAGGAGTTGCTGGAAATTGTCACCGGAGGTGATGATGGGAACCAGCCCCTACGCAATGTGCGAAGATAGAACGCCCGGTTGAGCATCAGCCGGGTCGAAGGAGACCGAGGAACCGTTGGCGAAGAAGATCCGAGTCCACGAGCTCGCTAAAGAGCTCGGGATGACCAACAAAGAGGCACTCGACCTCTCAATCGCATTGGGAATTGGCGTGAAGAGCCACTCCTCATCGATCGAGGATGCCCAGGCTGACCGAGTGCGACGCAAGGCCGATGCCGAAGGCCTGCGACGAGACGTCCAGCCGGAAGAGCCAGAACCAGCCCCCAAGAAGACCGCAGCCAAGAAGCAGGCTGACGCGCCCGTTGAGGCAGCGCCTGCGCCGGCACCTGCCCCAGAGGCATCCTCCGAGGCAGCAGCGCCTCGTCGGGTGATCACCTCAACTCGCCAGCCAGCACCGGCTGCTCCGCGTCCGACGCCACGTCCGACGCCGCCCGCACCCGAGGCTCCGGTATCCGAGGCTCCTGCGACACCGGCGCCGCAAGCGCCGAGCGCCGTCCCCGCTCCGGCTCCCGCTGCGCCCGAGCGTCCCGCCACGCCCACACCCCCAGCAGCCCCCACCGCATCAGCTCCGAGCGCACCTCCTGCGCCGCCTGCAGGTGCGCCGGCCCCGCCCCGTCCGCTCAGCCAATCCGGCAAGCCCATTCCGCCACCGCCTGGACGTCCGCTCAGCCAATCCGGCAAGCCCATTCCGCCACCGCCCGGACGGCGCACGCCTGTGCCGCCAACTGGTGGACCTCGTGGTGGCATGCGACCGGGCGGCCCGCCGCGTAGTGGTGGCTTTAGTTCGCCTCGACCCGGCGGTGGCGCTCCAGGCGCTGGTTTCGGTGGACCGCGTCCCGGTGGCTTCGGCGGTGGATCTGGTCGTCCCGGCGGCGCACCCGGTGGTCCTGGTGGCCCTGGTGGTGGCCCTGGCGGCGGACCCGGTGGTCCCCCCGGTCGCGGTGGTGCGCCAGGTGCAGGTCGTGGCCGGCCTCCCCAGCGACGGGCGCGTCGCAAGCGTCGCAATATGGAGGAGCTCGGCCCGCAGGAGATGACGGCCTACAAGCCGTCAAACGAGCCTGTCCCCGAAGGAGAAATTATCGTCGAGCGGGGTTCTACCGCTCGTGACATCGGTCCGAAGTTCAACCGCTCAGCAGGTGACGTGGTCCGCTTCTTGTTCCTGCAAGGAGCAACGGTGACCGCGACGCAGTCCCTGACCGACGACATGATCGAACTCTTCGCCGCCGAACTCGGAGCAGAGGTCCGACTCGTCGACCCGGGTGAAGAGCGCGAAGCGGAGTTGCTCGCCAAGTACTTCGACGACATTGACGACGCCGAGAACGATGAGGACTTGGAACCTCGTCCTCCCGTCGTGACGGTCATGGGTCACGTCGACCATGGAAAGACCTTGTTGCTCGACCGTATTCGTTCGAGCGACGTGGTGTCGGGTGAAGCCGGTGGCATCACCCAGCACATCGGTGCCTATCAGGTCATCACCCAGTCTGGACACCCCATCACCTTCATCGACACACCTGGTCACGAGGCCTTCACCGCGATGCGTGCTCGAGGCGCTGAAGTCACCGACATTGTGATCTTGGTCGTGGCTGCTGACGACGGTGTGATGCCGCAGACGGTTGAAGCGATCAACCACGCAAAGTCAGCCGAAGTGCCGATCATCGTCGCGGTCAACAAGATGGACCGGCCCGATGCCAACCCTGATCGAGTGCTCCAACAGCTCGCCGAGCGGGGACTGGTGCCCGAGGCGTGGGGTGGTGACACCATCGTGTGTCAAATCTCTGCGCTGCGCAGCGAAGGTATCGACGATCTGCTCGAGCAGTTGGCCCTCGTGGCCGAGCTCGAGGAACTCGGCGCGAACCCCAAGGGCATTGCTCGTGGCTTCGTGCTCGAAGCGAACCTCGAGGCTGGTCGTGGACCAGTGGCGACGGTCATCGTCGAGAACGGCACCATCAAGGTGGGTGACCCTGTGGTCGCTGGAGCGGCGTGGGGCAAGGTGAAGGCCCTCCTCGATGACCGTGGCAAGAACGTCAAGTTCGCGGGACCGTCGATGCCGGTGCAGATCCTCGGATTCTCCGAGCCTCCCCAGGCCGGAGACGAAGTCCGTGTCGCAGCGGACCTCAACCGTGCTCGCACCCTCGGCGAAGCCCGAGCGCAACGATTCCGCCTCACGGGACATCACCCCGTCGCCGCAGCGGCATCGGGAGCCAAGCTGGAAGACCTCTTCGAGCAGATCAAGCGTGGTGAGACCGCCAGTCTCAACATCGTGCTGAAGGCCGACGTCCAAGGTTCCCTCGAGGCGTGTACTGAATCGCTGAAGCGTCTCGAGCGTGATGAGGTCAAACTCAACTTCATCCACCGCGGTGTGGGTGGGGTAACTGAGAACGACGTGCAACTCGCGGCTGCATCGAACGCCACCATCATTGGTTTCAACGTTCGCCCCGACAAGCGATCCCGTGAACTCGCCGAGAAGAGCGATGTGGATATTCGTACCTACGAAATCATCTACAAGCTCATCGAGGAGATCGAGGCCGCCATGGTGGGCATGCTCGCTCCCGAGTACGAAGAGGTCATCACCGGTGAAGCGGAAGTTCGTGAGGTCTTCCGTGTGCCGAAGATCGGCGCCATTGCTGGTTGCTACGTCAGAGACGGCGCCATCACCCGAGGATCCAAGGTCCGCTTCCTGCGCGAAGGCACCATCATCTGGAAGGGATCCATCACGTCGCTCCGCCGATTCAAGGACGACGCTCGTGAAGTCGCCGCTGGTTTCGAGTGCGGTATTGGTCTCTCGGACTACCAGGACCTGAAGGAAGGCGACATCATCGAGACCTTCGAGGAGCGCGAGATTCCGCGGGTCTAGGCATGCCTCGTCAGGGACATCGCGGCAAACCCGCCGCTGGATACTCCCGGATGTTGCGGGTGAACCAAGTCATGCGTCAGGTGTTGGCAGAGGCGATTGAGCGCCTCCGCGACGCCGACGACCGACTCGCGATGGTGACCATCACTGAGGTCGACGTGGCCGGGGATCTCTCCATGGCTACCGTGTACTGCTCGTCGCTCAGCGCTGATCAGTCCGCAGCGCTCGATGAGCGCCGGGTGCAGCTGCAGCGAGCAGTTGCTGCGGAGGTCACCTTGAAGCGGACCCCAAAGCTGCAGTTCCTCGTGGATCCGTCCATTGAGAGCGGCGCTCGAATCGAAGAACTTCTCCGCCGGGCCCGGTCAGAGGAGTCCGACGAGTGAGCCCGTCGAGTCCAGCGCCCATCGATGGCCTCGTGGTCGTCGACAAGGAGGCTGGCTGGACCAGCCACGACGTGGTCGCCCGCTGTCGTCGGATCTACGGTCAGCGTCGGATTGGCCATGCAGGCACGCTGGATCCCGACGCGACGGGAATCCTCCTCGTTGGCCTCGGCCGTGCCACGCGACTCCTGCGGTACTTGACCGAGCGCGAGAAGACCTACACCTGTGAAGTGGTCTTCGGGGCGACGACCTCAACGCTCGATGCCGGCGGAGAGGTGACAGCCACGTTCGACATGGCCGTTGATCCCGAAGCACTCGAAATCGCTGCAGCGGGACTTCGCGGTCCCATTCTCCAGGTGCCACCCATGGTGTCGTCCATCAAGATCGGGGGCCAGCGACTCCACGAACTCGCCCGACAGGGTATTGAGATCGATCGCCCGGCCCGGCCCGTCACGGTCCACGACCTCCAGATGGCCCCGACGAGTGAGCCGCTCATCTGGCAAATGACGACCACGGTGTCATCGGGAACCTACGTCCGTGTGCTCGCTGCCGATCTCGGCCTAGCGCTCGGTGGGGGAGCGCACCTCCGTCAACTCCGTCGTGAGCGCTCCGGTTCGTTCACGACGAAGTCGGCACGAACGCTCGACCAACTCGCCGCAGACGCCGAAACCGCCCGTTCACTCGGTGCGATTCCCCACTCGGTCCTGACGCCTGCCCAAGCCATGGCCGATTTGGACCAAGTGGCCGTTGGCCCTGATGTCGCACTCCTCGTGAGTCGTGGACTGCCCCTCGACAAGGTGTCGATTGGCGCTTCTGGGAAGGGCCCGTTCGCTGTCGTCGATGGTGGCGGCAACTTGTTGGCGGTCTACATCGCCACCGAGACCGACCGCATTGTCCCTCAAGTCGTCCTCGCCGCCTCCTGACGGCGGGTGCGAGAGCACCGTCTAACCTGAGCGGCGTGCAGGTCATCACTCCACAACTGGCCACGCCACTTCTGCGGGGGAGTGCCCTCACGATCGGGGCCTACGACGGGGTTCACCTCGGCCATCAGCACGTCTTGGCAGCGCTTCGCCACATCGCCGTTGAACAGGACCTCGAATTCGTCGTCGTGACCTTCGATCGCCATCCGCTGTCACTGCTCCGGCCAAACGATGCACCGCTGCAGTTGACGGACCTCCCCACCAAACTCGAGCTCCTCGCGGCCTGCGGTGTGCAAACCACCTGCGTGGTGCCCTTCACTCCTGAGCGCGCCGTTGAGTCTGCGGAGCAGTTCATTGATGAACTCTTGATCAGACAACTTCGGGTGTCGACGATCATGGTGGGGGAGAACTTCCGATTCGGTCACGATCGCCGAGGTGACGTGGCGATGCTGGCAGCCGCAGGTCAAGACCATGGGTTCACCGTGACCGGAATTCCGTTGCGAGATGACGATGATGGGGTGATTTCCTCGACCCGCATTCGTGGCCTCGTGGCCCACGGCGACGTCGAGGGCGCGTCCCGCCTCCTCGGCCGACCCTTCTCGGTGGTGGGGACCGTTGTCCACGGCGATGGCCGTGGTGGGCCCGAGCTGGGTTTTCCCACCGCCAACCTCCACCTCGAGCAAGGCCTCGCTCAGCCAGGTGACGGGATTTACGCGGCCTGGGCGTACCTCGCCGATGGCAGCAGCGCGATGGCGGCGGTGTCCATTGGACGCCGCCCAACCTTCTACGAGGATGCTGCGCCGCTCATTGAGGCGCACCTGCTCGACTTCGCCGGTGACCTCTACGGTCAGGAGTTGAAGCTCTCCTTCGTTGCCCGTCTCCGAGGGGAAGAACGCTACGACACGATCGACGCGCTGATTGAGCAGATCGCTCGTGACGTTCACAACACGAGAATTGCCCTCGAGAAGTCCTGAGGCGACACTTCGTCGGTGTTCGGTGCTACCATTGAACAGTCGGAACCACCGATGAGCGGCCGGCCCACGAGGGCTGTTGCCGAATCGCTGCTACCAGAGGTCGCCTGTTTCATGTCTGCAACGTCCGAAGCCAAGCCCGCCATCATCGAGAAGCACAGAAAGCACGAGTCCGACACCGGCTCGTCTGAAGTGCAGATCGCGCTGTTGAGCGACCGCATCACGCGTCTCACTGAGCACCTTCGGGCTCACAAGCACGACCACCACACTCGCCGCGGACTCATGAAGATCATTGGCAAGCGCCGTCGCCTCCTCGACTACGTCAAGGACAACGACGTCGAGCGCTACCGCACGATCATCGCTGAGCTCGGCATTCGGCGCTAGGCCGAGATCACCCTGCCATTCGTGGCGGGGAACAACACGGCATCGACGAGGATCGGCTGCCAGTCGCCGATCACCTCGACCGCGAGGTGGCCGACTACTGGGAACCGACAGGTCGTTGCCTCCAACAGAGAGGAAACACCATGGCCAAGGCCATTTCTGTTTCGGCGCCTATCGCCGAAACGTCCCGCACCCTGAGCTTTGAGACGGGGAAACTCGCTCAACTCGCCGATGGAGCGGTTGTCGGTCGCGTGGGCGACACCATCATCTTGGTGACTGCCACCGCTGCCCGAAGCGTTCGTGAAGGAACGGACTTCTTCCCCCTGACCGTCGACATTGAAGAGCGCGCCTACGCCGCAGGCAAGATCCCCGGCTCGTTCTTCCGTCGTGAAGGAAAGGCGTCCGACCAGGCCATCTTGACCTGCCGGCTCATCGACCGACCGCTGCGTCCGTCGTTCCCTGAGGGCTTCCGTAACGAGGTCCACATCGTCGGCACCGTCTTCGGCGCTGACCAAGAGAACCCGCACGACGTGCTGGCGATCAACACCGCATCTGCGGCCCTCATGCTCTCCGGCATCCCCTTCGACGGTCCCATCGGCGCTGTCCGCATGGCCTACTCCACCGAAGGCACCTGGATTCCGCACCCTTCCTTCCAAGAGGGGGACGAGTCAACGTTCGAACTCGTGGTTGCAGGACGTGCGCTGTCGGACGCTCCCGACGCCGAGATCGCCATCATGATGGTCGAAGCCGGCGGTACGGAGTTCAGCTTCGAGTACTACGCCGATGGTGCCCCCAAGGTCACCGAAGAAGTGCTCGCCGAGGGCCTC
>Ga0214192_1001156_pt1 | contig 15030 bp, 13 predicted proteins | sample TroBogEpilimnion_44_FD_153030 | JGI IMG/M metagenome (GOLD analysis project Ga0214192, IMG submission 153030) | Freshwater microbial communities from Trout Bog Lake, WI - 29JUL2008 epilimnion | ecosystem: Environmental > Aquatic > Freshwater > Lake > Epilimnion/Euphotic zone | place: Trout Bog... | reverse complement strand
GCAATCCTACGAGCCCTTACACCGTGGCTCCTAGCGCTGGCCAGATGTTCTACCGCATCGTGAAGTAATCTTCACGGTCAGCTGAATTGAAGTTACACTGAGCCGGGGTGGCTCACTCGAACCCGAAAAGGATCGAGCACTGCCCCGGCTCAATTTTTTTGTACATCAGACACTCGCCATCACGCTGGGGCATTGATTGAAGTCATTCGGATTGCCGCCATAAAACCTTTTGTGACTGACTTCCAGAAGGGTGCATTCCGTATTACTGCGGAGAATGTTTTACAGGCAAATGCCGGGGAAACATGGTAATATTTAAGATCACCGCACCGAGGTGAGAAACAACCGTTTTTCGAGTTTGGGCGGTTGACCATTTTACGCTGAGGCGTGGGGGCCCCGGTGCGGTGGTTTTTTTAATGGAGTCGGGAATCTACCGCAGACCCTCAATCGCAGAATCGGCTGCTTGCCTGAATCATCGCTATTCTGGTAGGATAAATTCTCAAGAAAGCGGAGTCTCAGAAATGCGCGAGTGGTGAAATGGCAGACACGCCAGACTTAGGATCTGGTCCCGTAAGGGGTGGAGGTTCAAGTCCTCTCTCGCGCACCAATTTTATTGAGAAAAACGCGAAATCCGAGAACCCATCTCATAAATAGGGAGGGGGCGCGTTGCGAGGGATTGGCTGATGATGCGTCGTCGATCGTCGGTCGAAGATCCATTCGGATATTCTCCTTCCTCTCTCCTAGCCTCATCAGCCAAGACCCGCAAACCATCCACGAGCTTGGTGGCACAATGCGGCAAAATCTGCCAAAAGCCGAAAGCATCAAGACAGTCGAAAGCCGCGAAAAAATCGTCTTAAGTCGGAAAAGAAAAAATCCCTGCCTGGCCCGACATGAAGTCATTGATTTCATTTTTGATCCAATAGGGGCAGCTATTAGGGACGAATTCCATGTGCCTATTGACGGTCTTTATTCCAACGCCAAGTCGCAAGCGCACGGCTATGCCTTTACCTTCAGGATCTTGTGTAAATTTTCCGGTGAGCAATGCATTTCCTCACGAGTCGCCAAATTCTTAACCTTAATTTGCGAATCAGCCTCGAGGCGAAGTGTCCATTTGCTCCCCAGTTCCTGTGCGCGTTTAAATTGCTTATCGGGCTTCGCAGCGGCCAATGAATACTCAATCGTCAAACCCGTTTCACGCAGATGCTGGATCAGTTGAAGTGTTGCTGGTCGGAGGGCTTCATCTTCAATCAGAAAATAGGCGTCCACCCCGGAATCAAATTTCGGCAACAGTCCGCGGGACTTCAATAGCTCCAGCAGGACGACGTCGCCCATGCCAAATCCAAGCGCTGGCAGGTTTACTTTCCCACCGCTGATCAGTTTAACCAGGTTGTCGTAGCGACCTCCGCCGGCGATGGCGCGAAACTCGCCCTTGCGATCAAACGCTTCAAAGACCACGCCGGTGTAATAAGCCAGTCCGCGGATGACTTGATAATCAATTTTTACAAAATCGGACAGACCACGAGCCGCCAGGTTGTCCAGAATACCCTGGAGTTCAGGAGTGGGGGCGCCGCTCTGGATGAAAGCGTTGACCTCATCGTAGGAAAATCCGAGTGCCGCGAGTTTTTCGGTGCTTTTGGCCGGTTCTTCGCGCTCAAGTTTATCGATGATCTGGAAAAATTCATAAGCCTTGGAGGCATCCTGACAGCGTTGATTAAAATAATCCTGCCAGGCATTGCGACTGCTGAGACGAATGACAAAATCATCCGCTTTCAACCCAAATTGTCTGAGTGTGGTGATGAGAAGGGCAATCAATTCAGCGTCCGCCGCCCAATCGGCTTCGCCAAAAATATCCGCATTAAACTGGAAATGCTCGCGCAACCGTCCCTTTTGCTGCCGTTCGTAACGGAACAGTTGGGGAATGGCGAACCATTTGATGGGTTTCTTGTAATTGCGCTCATGCGCCGCCACCATCCGGGCGAGGGTGGGGGTCATTTCCGGGCGCAATGAGATTTGCCGATCCCCTTTGTCCGTGAAGTTATAAAGCTGTCCTACGATTTCCTCGCCGCTCTTGGTGGTGAACAGCTCCAGTGTTTCCAACGGCGGCCCATCATACTCGCGAAATCCAAAACGACGTGCCGTGGCGCGCCATGTCTCGAAGATATAATTGCGGGCATCTGCGCTCCAAACATCCGCGTGCGGAAGCGGTTCGGGATAAAAGTCACGGAAACCTGGTAAACGATCCATATGAGTGGTGAATCTAACCCCGAAAGGCGGCTCTTAGGCAATCTTCAATTTAGTGCGGATCCTCCGTTTCGAGCGGGTTGAAGACTGGCTTGTAACTTTATTAAATCCACAAGATGTTGATGCGGAATGGTTAATAAAAAAAGGCCCGGAAAAATCCGGGCCTTTTTTCGAAATGGATCGGCAGATTAACCGTTGGAAGGTTCGGCTGCGGCAGTGGCGGCTTCTTGCTCGGCTTTGGCCACTTGCTCAGGGGTGAGCTTTAACACTTCGGCTCGCATCTCCTTGCCGGGTTTGAACTTAACCACAGCACGCTGGGGGATGGGGACGTCGGTGGCAGGGGCATTGGGATTACGTCCAATGCGCGCTTTGCGAACTTTTACTTCGAAAACTCCGAAGTTACGCAGCTCTACCTTCTTCCCGTTGGAGACGGCTTCTGCAATATAGTCGAGTGTTTTTTGAACAACATCCAAAACCTGCTGCTGTACCAAGCCGGTCTCGTTGCTGATGCGAATTACCAAGTCACGCTTTGTCATAATCGTAAAAAAGATGGTTGCAATTTGTGCTTTAAACCATTGTAATGCACCACAATATATAAACCACAAACTCCGATTAGTCAAGTGACCGGGGTGAATTAATCTTTCTTTCCTCCTCCGAACGGTTTTGCCAGCTCAATTCCCGCAACCAACTGCCTGCGTCAGACTTGTGAGTCCGCGAGCGGCCAAACGCTTCCTCAAACCATCCACCAAGTTGTGGATGAGACCGGGACCTTCATAAACAAAACCTGTGTAAGTCTGTAATAGACAGGCACCTGCGGATATTTTATCCCAGGCATCCTGGGCGCCCATGATCCCACCCACGCCAATGATGGGTAAATTGCCGGATGTGTGCTTCCGGATATGACGTATCACCTCCGTGCTTCGCTCCTTAAGAGGTTTTCCGCTCAAGCCACCTTCCTGCTGATAAACCTCGTTTTGGATGGAATTTTCACTTTTTGGACGTGAAATGGTGGTGTTGGTGGCAACAATTCCCGAGAGTTTGCGATCCAGCACCACCTGCAGCAGCTCGTCCAAGGCCTCGAAGGTCAGATCAGGGGAAACTTTTACCAAAACAGGCTTCAAAGGCATCGCCAGTTCCCTGCTGCGAGAGAGGTTGGTTTCGGCCAGAGCGGCCAAGATTTCATCCAAAGCCCCGCGATCCTGAAGCTGGCGCAAGCCTGGAGTGTTGGGGGAACTGACGTTGACCACGAAAAAATCAATGAACGGCCAGAGAACCTTGAAAGAATAGGCATAATCCAATGCAGCCTCATTCAAGGGGGTCACTTTTGATTTGCCCAAATTCATTGCTACGGGATGTTTCGGCCAGTTTCCGGAATTTTTCCATGCGGCCAGACGATCTGCCAGGGCGTCCGCCCCCGGATTATTAAACCCCATCCTGTTGATGAGCGCTTGGTCTGGGACGCATCGGAACATTCGGGGTTGAGGGTTGCCGGGTTGCGGGTGCCGGGTCACTCCACCGAGCTCGCAGAAGCCAAAGCCGAGCTTTTCCCAAATGGGCACCGCAGAGGCTTGTTTATCCATTCCGGCGGCCAGGCCGATGGGATTTGGAAAGCGCAATCCGAATGCTTCCACGGGCAATTCCTGCGATTGATAAAAGGCAGAGAGAACCCCGGGGAGCAGGGGAATTTTGGAAGCAAAATTTAACCCGCCAAGAATTCGATTATGAATGGTCTCGGAGTCTTGACGAAACAAAACCGGACGGATCAGATGACGATAGCACCAGCTCATGTACTTCCGCATGATGCCTGAAGGAGTGCGGAGATCAAATGTTGTTTGTCGGCTCAAGGGCGGGATGTTACTTATTATTCATGAAACATCATACGGCGGCTCAGTTCCCGGCTTTGCGACTCAGACGATTGCGTCAGAATCCTGCCTTGCGCGGGATGCTTCGCGAAACCGGGCTGCGTCTGGAGCAGTTGATTCTTCCCCTGTTCGTCCGTGCCGGAACCAAGATTCGCACCCCGGTGAAATCCATGCCGGGCGTTTTCCAGCTTTCGCCCGATGAATTGCTCAAGGAAACCACCAAGGCGGTGGAATTGGGAATTTGCTCCGTGATTTTGTTTGGGATTCCTTCGAAAAAAGATGCGAAAGCCAGTGGAGCTTACGCCCGTGATGGGATCGTTCAATCCACGGTTCGCATGTTGAAGCGGGAATTCCCGGAACTGATCGTCATTACTGACGTCTGCCTCTGTGAATATATGTCCCACGGGCATTGTGGGGTGGTTCACAAAAAAGGGGATTCAACGAAAATACTCAACGACCCATCCTTGGTGCTTTTGGCTAAAACCGCGCTGAGTCATGCCGAAGCGGGCGCCGATATTGTAGCCCCGAGCGATATGATGGATGGTCGCATTCGGGCGATCCGCACGGAATTGGATGCCGGTGGTTACGAGGACTTGCCGATCCTTTCTTATGCAGCCAAGTTTGCCTCGGCCTACTATGGTCCCTTCCGTGACGCCGCGGAATCCGCGCCGCAGTTTGGGGATCGCCGTTCCTACCAGATGGATGCTGCCAACGGAAATGAAGCCATCCGCGAAGTGACTTTGGACATTGCCGAAGGAGCGGACATGGTCATGGTCAAGCCAGCACTCGCGTATCTGGATATCCTCCACCGCGTGAAAACGACCTTTGGTTATCCCACCGTGGCCTATTCCGTGAGCGGTGAATATTCCATGATCAAGGCTGCCGCAGCCGCGGGATGGGTGGACGAAAAAGCCATTACGCTGGAAAGTTTGATTGCCATGAAACGAGCCGGTGCGGATTTGATCATCACGTACTCGGCCATGGAAGTGGCCGGGTGGTTGAAGGAGTAAATCAGGGGTTTGTCCCCGCTCAGAACTCAATGCCCCGACTTGGAGTTGATCTGGGTGTAAGCGTAGAACAAAGCGGCGGCGATTCCCAAAAGAAGCACAATACCCACCAGGATGAAAACCAAGTTGCCCTTGTTTTTTCTGGGGGTGAAAGTTTGCTTGGTGGTATCCAGACTTTGTGGCCCTTGTTCCAATTGCTGAAGACTGACACCGCGGTTGATCACCATGGTGGAATCCACATTTTTCTTGGCGGCAGGGGCTCCCGGCGCTTCCAGGCGAATTTCGATCTCACCAAGACGCAGGATCTGACCCGGCTTCAACACCGCTTCTCCCGTGACCTGCTGGTTGTTGATAAAAGTGCCGTTCGTGGAATTCAAATCCTTGATGACAACATCATTTCCCTTGAGCAGCACTTCGCAATGATGGCTGGAGACGGAAGGCTGCGCGATCTGGAACGTGTTGTCGTCCACCCGCCCGATAGTGGTTTTATCCACTTTCAATTCATAGGATTGTCCGGTCAATCCCTCGCTAAGGACAACAAGTTTCGGCATAGTCTGGTTTATTAGAACTGAATCAACTTCACGTGTCTTTCCAAGTCAAACGCATTTTCCCCGATACGGCAAGAATGGAATTAACCCTTTTTTTGCACCATTTCCCTGAATTCTGAAAACAGGGGGGTTGAATCATGCGGCCCGGGCGATGCCTCGGGATGATATTGAACGCAAAAAACGGGCTTCTTCTTGTGACGCATTCCTTCCACAGTCTGGTCATTGAGGTTGATACGGTCAACTTCAACATCAGAAGGGAGCGACTTCGCATCCACTGCAAATCCATGGTTCTGGGAGGTGATCTCCACTTTTCCAGAAACGAGGTCTTTTACCGGCTGGTTTCCGCCGCGATGACCGAATTTAAGTTTGAAGGTGGATCCTCCAAATGCCTGACCCAAAATCTGGTGTCCCAGGCAAATTCCGAAAATAGGAATCCCTTTTGCCAGCAAATCACGCACGGTGTTCACAGCATAACCCAGTGCCGCGGGGTCGCCGGGGCCGTTGGAAAGAAAAACTCCAGCGGGTTTGTAGCTCAACACTTCCCCGGCAGTGGAGGTGGCTGGAACCACCTGTACGGCGAACCCTTGCTGGCGTAAGCGGCGCAGAATGTTGTATTTCATGCCGTAATCAATCGCCACAATGGGGATATCGGCAGCGGGCAGGGGTTTGCGGACATTGCGGGCATCCAGAACGGCATTTCCACGAACCAAATCAAAATCAGCACTATCCTGGTCTTTTTCATCCCAACGGAAAGGAGATTTGTGGGTGACTTCCTTCACATAATCCACGCCCACCAATCCCTGCCAGGATTTGGCTCGAGACAAGGCTTCCTCATCGGAGAGTCCCTCGGTGGAGATCAAACCATTCAAAGCACCGCGAACACGCAATTTCTTGGTTAAGGCGCGGGTGTCGATTGCTTGAATGCCGGGAATTCCATTGGCAGCCATGTAATCGGAAAGAGTTTGATCCGAGCGCCAGTTGCTAACCACGGGTGACAACTCGCGTATTACCAACCCGGCTGCATGGGGACGCCAGCTTTCGACGTCCTGAAGGTTCACACCATAATTTCCAATGAGCGGATAGGTCATGGTGACGATCTGACCTTTGTAGGAGGGGTCGGTGAGAATTTCCTGATAGCCAGTCATGGAGGTGTTGAAACAAACCTCGCCGCAGGCAGTGGCGGCGGCGCCAAACCCAATGCCATGAAATACTGAACCGTCTTCTAGGGCCAAAATTGCTTTCATCGTCTGTCTCAAAATCAAATTAAAAGTAACGATAGATTTCGCAATTGACCATAAAATTGTTTTCTCAATGGGTAAGGATTTTTGAGTTCCATAAGGAGCAAATGTTGGTTTACTGCACAAACCCAAACCCAAGCCTTTGTTTTTTCTTTCCGGAAGTTGAAAGGAACGGTGCGGTTTACCTTCCGGCCAGGAATCCTGACAACTTTAATCGAACGGAGGGGGTGCCCATCGGCTTTATTTGGAGAGGGCGAAAATATAGCGCTGCAAACGCGTGCTTTCGCCGGGATTCTCCAATTGCTGATAAATCTGATGGAGGTTTCCGCAGACGCGGTTGAGCATGCGGCGGGAGTTAACGGGCGCCAGGTATTCGTCCTGCAGGTTGTAATTCCTGAAAATCAAATACTGAATGCAGTTGGCCTTGGTCCAGAGTTTGCCCTGGTTGAACACATCAATGTAGTATTCCTCGGTCGGGGTTTGGTAGCGGCAGATAAAATGTCCCGGCAATCCAATCCCCGTGACAGGCAGTTGCAAACGGCGGGCCAGCAGCAGATATACCAGACACATGCTGATGGGGTTACCCATCTTGCGATCCATCACGCGGTTCAAGTAGCTATTTTCCGGATCGTAATAGTTCTGTTCATTTCCCTTGAAACCGACCTTGCCAAAAAAATATTCGTTCAGAGTGCCGAAGATGGTTGCGGCCTCGGATTTAGGATCGATCTTTTCGCGCAAATCGGCGGCGTAACCATCCAGAACGGCTTCGTAAGCGTTTATGTTGATGTTGGGATAACGGGTTTGGGAAAGCATCCAAACGCCCCTCTCAAGATCCAGATCAGCACTCTCAGTCAGGCAGAATGAGAGAAAATCATCATCGGCATTTCTGCGAAGGAATAAATCAACGATTTCCTGTGTGCGCCTGCGAATCAGGGGATCGTTGTTCAGCGCGTAAGGTTTCAACCATCCCACCACGTCTGTTCCATACGAAATGATTTTTTCACGCACGGTTTGATAGACCGCGAGATCCTCATCCGACAGCAAGCTGATGAGCGACTTTTTCCGTCCTTCATTCAGGACGTCGGGTAGGGCGATGGCGACTGGGAAACTCATAAAGCTTGAATCTAGTATTGCACAGAACGCGTAAAATTCAATTCAAAAGCCGCCGATTTTCCCTGAAAACAGTTCCGTACTTACCGCTTGAAATAGTTCGGTAAACACGGAGTAAAATTCGAATGTATTCATAAAATGTTGCCGTTCAATACTTGTTCCTTGGACTGCCATCGGGCAATGTTTGTTCATGTGGAAGAGAGTTTGGATTTATGTGGCGATTTTGAGCCTTTGTGGAGGCTGTGCTTCAACTGATTACCATCCCGCCAGATTGCTCCAGGAGCCGGTGCCTTTCACCTTGGGAAAGGATGGCAAAACCAAACCTTCCTCCTATACCCGAGTCACTTCCGAAAGCTGGCACACGGAAAAACTCCAAGTGGCTGTGAGACGGTTTGTGCCTCGCTCCACGCATCAACCGGAGATCTGGCTGGTGGGGGCCATGCACATCGGGGAACCCGCTTTTTACAAATCGCTGCAAGAAATACTGGATGCCCGCACCGTGGTTCTTTTCGAGGGTGTGAATACCGACCACCATGTCCGCCAGGCGGATGATTCGCACCCGGCGACTCCTCCTCCGCCATTCAAACCCAAAGCGCCTGCCGCCAGTGCCGGTGGTTATTCCATGCAGGGGCAACTGGCGACCTCCCTGGGACTGGTCTTTCAGTTGGAAGCCATCAATTATGACCGCGCCCATTTTCTCAACAGCGATCTTTCCATTCAAAAATTACAGGAGATAATGATGCAGACTGGAGGCGGAGGACCGGCGGGGCAGAAAGGGAAAGAATCACTGGATGCGGTGATTCACATCATGGATGGAAATTCCCTCATGGGATATCTCGTGAAGTCGGGCATGGAATTCATTGCCAGCAATCCCAAGCTCCAGGCCATGGCAAAACTTTCCCTCGTGGAGACGATTGGTGGAACCAAAGGCGATCTTTCAGACATGCAATCCGTGCCTTCGGATATGCGCGAATTGATGAAAGTGTTAATTGTGAACCGCAATCAAAAAGTGATCAGTGATCTGAAACTTCAGATTCTCAAACACCATGATTGCCATCAATCCATCGCCGTTTTTTACGGGGCGGGGCACATGGAAGACATGGAGAACAGGTTGAGCTCTGAACTGCACTACGCCCCGTTTGATCAAGTCTGGCTGGATGCCATCGCCATTGATATGCGCAAGAGCGGCATTTCGGAGTCCGAGGCCAAAGTGACCCGTGGGATGGTGCTGTGGCAGTTAAAACAGCTTCGTGGTTCAGGGAAATAAATTAGCTGAAGCATGCGCTGCCTGCTTGCATCAAGATTTCCCCAAGTTTAATTGCGGTATTTCTTGTGGCAGGCGTTGCAGGCATTACTCAAAAGTCTGAAGTCAGCCGCCATCCGTTCATTTTTTTCATGAATGGCTTCAGCCGGAGTATGACCATCCTGGAAGAAATCTTTCCTGAATTTACCTGCGGTTTGAATCGCTTCCCGGAGGTGTTTCATGAAATCATCACTCCGTTTTGAAACCACACCCGTGCGCGGAAGTTCCTTGAGGAGTTCCTCAACCTGAACAACGTTTTCCCCAAGTTTGCGATTCAAGGGTTGGTTTTCTGCATCGGCTCCCGTGCTGAAGGTTTTTTTCAGGGGATCAAATTGTTGATCGATCCGGACCATTACTTCCGCGAGTGCAGAAACCTTTGCCTGCTCGGGAAATAGATTGGGGATCTTGGCGAGTGTTTGTTCGCCGGGAACCTTAAATTCACCAGCGCTGCGGTAAAGGCCGGCGAATTGAATGTCAGTGCCGGCGGTATGGAGCCATTCTATCGCCTGAGCCGCGGTCCAGCCGTTGTTCGCCATGCAAATGATTCCAGCAGCCGTGGGTCCCCGGTGAATCCCGTGGTGACAGTGCACATAGAGGGGACTTTCCACCTCCCGGGACGCCTTGATGATTTTCAGGGCCTGTTCCGGCGGAATTCCGTCATAACCGAATGGAAGGTGGACATAGCGAAGCCCAAACTTATGGGCGGTTTTAATGTCCGGCTGCGCACCATCCACGGAAAGGATGGTTTTGATTCCGAGAGCCTTGAGCCTGGCAAATCCGCTTTCGTTCTCGGGGACAGAGCCGGAGTAGACATTGCTGGAGAGCTGAAAAAGGTTATGCAGTTCTCTTGATGGTGTCCGGATGATCCCTGAGGGCAACGCTGTGATGTTGGAATACTCGCTGCGGCAAAAACCGGGGCTGAATCCGGCGAAACCGACTGTCACCCAGAGGAAGAGCCCGAATGCGCGGTGCCAGAAGAACTTCACAAATCAAACTTGCTTGACCAGTTTCTTCACAAGCACCTTGGAATTCCGTCCGCTCTGGTCGTATTTTTCACGACGCATTGGCGGCAGATCATCCGGCGTGCCTTCGATGAAGCCTGCTTTGGATTGGAAATAGGTAAACGCCTGCGTGCTCAGTGTCAGTAATTCGCTCAAGCCCATTTCGCGAGCCCTGTTCTCGACAAACTGGATGAGTTTCCGTCCGATGCCTTGATTCTCATTGGAAGGGCTGACGTAGAGGCACGCCAGTTCGCCCTTGTTGACTTCCGGGTAGACATGCAGAGCCACGCAAGCCACGGGGTTTTTATCGATTTCGAAAAGGTAATAATCGTTCAACTGTTTTTCGATGGTGCCCCGGGTTCGCTTCACCAGTTCGGAATTCTCCACCGAATCTTTTGTCAGCATCTGGATGACGCGCACATCCTTTTTCTTCGCAGCACGAACCTGCTGATATTCATTGGCGTAAATCAGCGTGCCAATTCCTTCATTGGAGAAGACTTCATTGAGCAAGCCTTCATCGACTCTTCCATTGATGATGTGAACCCTTTGAACGCCGGCATTGCAGGCTGCCACGGCATGTTTGGCCTTGGAAAACATTTCGGGCGGGAAATTGCTTTTGGGCAAAATCGCAGCCAGTTCGGCTACCAGCAACTGGCGTATCAATTGACCCTGGTGGATCAATCCATCCTGGGTGGTCAGGAAAATAAGCTTGGTGGCTTTCAGCGCATCCGCAACGGAAACCGCCACCGAATCCGAATTGACCCGGTAGGTTTTTCCATCGCCATCAAAGCCCAGCGGCGGGATGACGGGGATGATGCCCTGATTCAGAAGGGTTGTCAGAAGTTCCGAATCCACCCGCTCCACCTTGCCGGTGAACAAGTGATCCACCCCGTGAATGATTCCAAGAGGGTGGGCGATGATCGCATTGGAGGAAGCTGCGCGGAGATCGTTGGCTGAAAGCCCTTCCAGAATTTCGTGCGTCAAACGATTGGCTGCGGTGAGAGCGAGCTTCAAAGTGGAGGCATCCGTGATTCCACCCCCATCGAGGTCGGAGGCTTTGATGCTTTGTTCTTCTGCCAGTGAACGGATTTGCGCCGCTGCCCCGTGAACCATGACCACCCTGATGTTCAGGGATCGAAGCACCGCCACATCCAGCAGGAGGTTGGGAAAATTTTCGTCAGTGATGATGGCCCCATCCAGACTGAGGATGAAAGTCTTTTCCCTGAAGCGGGGGATGTATTGCAGGATTCCCCTGAGGTCGCTGAGTTTCACGATTTTATTTTTTTGAAGCCCGTGAAGTCACCAGACCTTGAGGGCTCGTCAAATAAGTAACGTCTTTTGGGAGGGATTCAATATTTATTTGAGCCATGGTCAGGCGCGCCCAAGGAGTTCGGCCAGGGTTTTCAGGCACCGCTCATTTTCCCCCGGTGTTCCCACCGAGATGCGGATGTATTCCGGTAGTTGGTATCCACCCATGGGGCGGACGATCACCCCCCGCTTTTGCAGACCTTCAAAAACCCTCTGTCCCTCACCCACCTTGACGAGGATAAAATTGGCAAAAGAAGGAACGTATTCAACCCCCAATTTATCGAGACCGGCCGTGAAAAAGCGAAGACCCTCGAGGTTGTTTTGTCTTGTGAGGGCAATGTGTTGTGTGTCCTCCAATGCTGCCAAAGCCCCGGCCTGGGCGATGGCGTTGATGTTGAAGGGTTGCCGGATTTTTTCGAGCGCCGCAATCAATTCCGGATGTGCAATTCCATAGCCGAGACGCAGTCCAGCCAGCCCGAAAATCTTGGAGAACGTGCGCATCAGAATCAGGTTGGGGCGCGAGTTGTCGCGTATCAGGGGAAGCAGATCCAGTGGGTTTTCCATGAACTCCACATAGGCTTCATCCATGGCAATCAGAACGTTGGATGGCACGCGCTCGAGGAAACGCAGAATTGCTTCGCCGGGTATGAGAGTGCCGGTGGGATTGTTGGGGTTGGCCACAAACACCACGCGCGTTTGAGGGGTGATCGCAGCCAGCATGGCTTCAAGGTCGTGACCATGATCTTTGGCGGGAGCGACGATCAAATTGCCTCCGAAAAGGCGAGTTACGATGGAATAAACCGCGAAGCAATATTGGGATACCACCACGTCTGCTCCCGGTGCAATGCAAGCATGGCCCAGGAATTCGATGATTTCGTTGGAACCATTGCCCAGAATGAGATGGGAGACCGGCAGGTTCAATTGGCCGGCTAGCTTTTGCTTTAAATAAAATGCATTGCCATCCGGATATAAATGCAGGTTGGCCAGCACGTGCTGCATCGCAGCCAGGGCCTTGGGCGAGGGGCCGAGGGGATTCTCATTGGAAGCAAGCTTGATAATCTGGCCGGGTTCCAGCCCCATCTCTCGGGCGACTTCCTCAATCGGACGGCCGGGTTGATATACGGGAACGTTTCCGAGGCTTGGGTTCAGGGGAAAAGGAAGAGACATGGATTAGTTAGAGGGAATTCAGGATTTTTTTGACGTCCACATTTTTGCCGATGATGTCACGGATCAGGGTTATTTTTTCTTCATCCCCCGGGCGTGTCTTTACTATCAGACTATGAACCGTGGAGGCGACCTTGTAGCTGTCCAGTTTTACAGACAGAACAGGGAAGGGGAGTCCACGGATGATTTTCATGACATTTTCCTTGGGCCGCAAATCGCTGGTCAGGATCATGCCGGCCATGCGCCGTTCCGGCTGTCCATTTTGATAGGTGCTCGCTGCGAGAATGATGTCTTCGCGGTCGCCCGGGGTGATCAGAAGCACTCCGGGTTTGAAGAAACTCATGGCATTGTGGGCACCCATATCGCCCAGCATGAATTCTGAGATGAGACTGCCCATTCCACTTCCGGAGTTGAGCACTTCCGCGCCCAGTTCCTCCCGAATCAAATCCACGGTCGGTGAGGAAAGAACTTCGCGATGGGGAATCACACCAAGGAGTTCGAGTCCCTTGCGTTTGAGTCCGCGCCGGGCGAATTCGGCGATGAAATCCGTCTTGGAATCGATCACCTTGTTTACGATTACTCCGATGATTTCAACGCCCTCTTTCTCGAATAACGACTGATTGAGTGAAACTTCATCGATGGGACGCCCGATGCCGCCTTGTGTGACGATGATAACCTTGGCTCCAAGCACCTTGGCCACCTGGGCATTCGAAAGATCAAAAACCGAACCCACGCCTGCGTGGCCGGAACCTTCGCACAGAACGAAATCCTTTTCCCAGGAGACACGGTCAAAGGCTTTTTGGATCTTCTTCACCAGGGCGTCCCGGTTGGAGGATTGCAGGTATTTCCTTGTGAAATCCGGTTCCACGGCAATGGGGCTCATATCCACCAGTGGACAGTTCAACCGGAACACGCTGTCCATGAGCACGGTGTCTTCATCGATTTTTTGCTCCTCAATTTCCACAAACCGCTGGCCGACAGGTTTGATGTAGCCGATGCGCGGATAGACGGTTTGCAGGGCCGCGATGAGTCCAAGAGAGGTGGTCGTCTTGCCGTCATTCTGGCGGGTGGCAGCGATGAAAACACGTGGCGTCTGGGAGTTCATTTCAAGTCAGGGGAGGGGTGGTCAGTGCATGTCCGTGCATCTATCCGGGAATGACTTTGGATTTTATTCACCGGGCAGGTTTTGCCCCGCACCGGGGTGCAGGGTTCCGTATTCAATGGATTGAAGTCCAACGATGGCAGCCACACCGAGGATGTCATGTGCGCTGGATCCGCGGGAGACATCTGCAGCGGGACGGTCCAATCCCATCAGGATCTGGCCGTAGGCATTGGCGCGGGCGACGTGCTGGATTAATTTGCTTGCGATGTTGCCGGAATTCAGGTCAGGGAAGATCAGCACGGTCGCATGGCCGGCAACCTTGCTTTCGGGTAACTTGCGAATGGCAATTTCCGGAATCAACGCCGCATCCACCTGCAATTCCCCGTCGAAATCCGCTTCCACACCTTGATCAAAGGCCTTTTTGACGGCCAAACCGGTGGCGGCCTGCACCTTGCCGATGGAAGGATGGGTGGCACTTCCCTTGGTGGAGAACGAGAGGAGAGCCACCTTCGGGCGTGTTCCCAAAATCTGCCGGGCCAGTTTGGCGGTGGAAACCGCAATATCCGATAATTGTTCCACATCCGGTTCCGGGATCACACCGCAATCCGCCATGAACAAAATACCGTTTTCACCAAATCGGGTGTCTTCGACTTCCATCACCATGCAACTGGATGCCGTGCTGGTGGTGGGCGCTACTTTGATGATCTGAAACAGGGGACGCAGCACACTGCCTGTGATTTGGTTGGTGCCCGATACCATGCCGTCAGCCTGATGCATCGCAACCATCATGGCCCCGTAATAATTCGGCAACAACATCGCTTCTGTTGCTTCCTGCTTTTTCATCCCTTTGGATCGGCGCAGGGCTTCAAAACGACGGGCAAAATTTTCCAAATCCTCACTCTCAGCAGGGTTGATGATTCGAACTCCTTCCAGGGAAAGGTTCAATCCCTGGGCCGCTTCCTTGATCTTAGTGCGGTCGCCCAAAAGAATGGGCACACCGAGACGCAACGAATAAAACTGACGTGCAGCCTGCAGCACGCGCGGCTCGGTTCCTTCGGGGAACACAATCCGTTTGGGATGCCGTTGCAATTTCTCAATGACGCCGCCAATAAAACGCATGCCGCTTAACTAACCCAGGAACGCCCAAAC
>Ga0214192_1001155_pt1 | contig 15030 bp, 14 predicted proteins | sample TroBogEpilimnion_44_FD_153030 | JGI IMG/M metagenome (GOLD analysis project Ga0214192, IMG submission 153030) | Freshwater microbial communities from Trout Bog Lake, WI - 29JUL2008 epilimnion | ecosystem: Environmental > Aquatic > Freshwater > Lake > Epilimnion/Euphotic zone | place: Trout Bog... | reverse complement strand
CTGATGCTCCACACCGAGAATTCGCACTTCCAATACATCCCCCGGCTTTGCCCCTTTGACAAAAACGGGCCCGGTAATGGTGTGAATACGTCCGCGATCAATCTCCATGTATTCCTGCAAGGAGGTCGAGGGAGTCACCTGTCCTCCGCTGGAATCAAAGCAATCCATCTCCACAAAATCGCCTGACTCCACCTCGATGGCGGGCTTCAATCCGTTGTTCCAGCGAATGTGAAAATGCTCTTTGCCAAGAAAATGGGTTTTCATTTCAATGAATTTCCGCCGTCATCTGAACCTCCACCGCAGCTCCCCTGGGAAGTCCCGCAACTCCGACGGCCGCACGAACGTGACGTCCCGCGTCGCCGAAAATCTGTACCAACAAATCCGATGCACCATTGATGACTGCCGGGCTGTCGGTGAAGCCTGAAACACAATTCACGTAGCCATTCACCGTCACAATCTGTTTGACCTGATCCAGATCGCCGACCGCTTCCTTGAGATTGGCTAGAAGGTTGAGTGCGCAAATGCGTGCCGCTTCATATCCTTGAGGGATTACGAATTCGACACCCAGCTGTCCCTTGTGACTGACCTCCCCGTTGATAGAACAAATGACGCCCGGAAGATAAACCATGGAACCGACCTTCCGATAATTGAGGTAATTTCCGCCGGGAACCGGGGGTTTGGGCAAAACCACACCCAACTCGATCAATCTAGCTTCAATCATTCCCATGGCACCATTCATTTAAAGAGCAGGAATTTGAAAAACACCGAGTTTGAGAAAAGCCCACAGAGGTGGGTTGAAGCCGGGAAAAAAACTCATTTTGCCTTACCCGCAGCAGGGGTAGGCGAGTTGTGATCAATCTGGAATGCGACCTTCTGGATTCCAGCCAGCTTGACCTTGTCCAAAACGTCAATCACAGCTCCATAGGCCACCTCGCGGTCGCCATTGATAAACACCTTTTGGTTGGTATTGGCAGAATTCAATCTCATCAATTCCACAAGAAGTCCGTTGGCATCAATGGCTTTCTTATCGAGAAACACCCCGCCTTTTTTATCGACGCTGATGCTCAGGAAATCGTTCTTGGTTTCCGGCTGGGCCGAGGAAGCGACCGGCAGATTTACCTTGATCGATTTCATGTTCACCATGCTCAGGCTCACCAGCATGAAGCAGGCAAGCAGGAAGAACATGATGTCGATCAGCGGTATGATCTCAATGCGGGCCTTGCCACCGCCATGACCGCCACCGCCTCTACGACGCGAGCTCAGTTTCATGAGGTATTTCCTTGGATTTTGCTGCTTCCACCAACACTTCAACGTTAGTTGCAACGGTTTCAAGGTCGCGCTGCAAACGTTCCACCTTGCGATTGAAGAAATTGTAGGGCACAAGGCAGAAAATTGCCGTGCCCAAACCGTATGCGGTGGCGATGAGCGCTTCGGCAATACCGCCGCTGACCTTGACTGCCGCAAGATCGTCACCACCGACAAAGCTAAAGGATCGCATGATACCCGTCACCGTTCCCAACAAACCCAGCAAGGGGGCCAGCGTAATGATGGTATCCATGACCGGCAAAAACCGCTCCGCCCGCTCGATCTCATCGGTGGCCGCAACCTGAAGGGCACCGGGAAGAGAGGCGGTCACATGCGCATAATTCAAACCTTCCCAAATCATCTGAAGCGCGGGATCTTTGGAACTCCGGGCCGTGGCCGAGGCAACCCGCATATCACCTTTCTTAAGGGCCGCAAAAACTTTTTCCCGCTTGTCAACATCCCGGGAACCCGCCTGGCGGGTCCACCAGTTCATGCGATCCCATACGACCGCCACGGCTCCAATCGAAGCCAACAACAGCGGCCACATGATTGGCCCGCCTTTGAGAAAAGTATCTATGACTACATTCGCCAGCATATTAAAAGTATTTCTTGAGTTATTCGTTATCGCATCCGAGTGGTTAAGCACGCGACTTACTACTTTCAAGAACGTCATTCAGCACATTCCCTGCCAAGAGTGACTCCAAACCTCAGTTGCTCTTTGTTTAGCTCTAAATGGCGCATAAACAACAGCAAGCTTTTAACTAATGGAGGGTATCTTTCAAAACCTTCTGGCAAAAATTCGACGGCTTGTTCAAAAAGCTTCAAACGCTTTGTACAACTTTAATCAGACTTGCCACAAAAGGTCTGCGCAAAGGCTGTTGGTCATAAAACTGCTTCCATCCGTTCATGCGAAACAACTCTCACAGCCGCTCTAAATTCATTTTATTTTCAGCCTTAACTCAAGTCATCCTGTTTCTAACTACGATTGTATGCCCCGTCAGGGCGGAGGACGCAGCTCCGACCACGGCGCAGTTAAAACCGATTCCTGAAATTCGTTTCCTCACCTTTGCACCGAGCCCTTACAGCGGGCGCTTTGATTCTGTCCGGGCCGGGCTTGGCATTGCCATGCAACTCGAGCGGCTCAGCGAGGAACATTCCATTCCGGTGCGCATCACCTTCATCAACGGCGTGCCCAGCCTTGAAAATGGTGATAAAGCAAGAGCCTTGCTGCACGGCGCTTCCACACTCGTCATCGGCGGATCAACCTGGGCGCAGGGTTCGGCGGCACCATTACGTCATTTCTTCGAGATCTCCGGTGGAGAGTCGCTTTGGGGCGTTTCCGCCACGGTTTGGGCAACAGCGGGCGGTGCTCATACCGGGGGCGAGATGGTGGTGATGGATAGCATGCGATCGTTGATGGGAATGGGCGCGGAGGTGTTCACCCTGGGTCAGCAATTGATGGTTTTCACCACCGATGAAAGAATCGGCTACGATAAAGGAGAGTTTTCTCCTTTGGATTGCTGGTTTATGGAACAATTCGCCAAATGCATCCTGGTGAATGCCGTCACCCGTTCCAATCCCGAAAAGGCCACCGCCCTCGCCGCGGAACTTCACTTGTCACACACTTATTACCGTGATATCCCACACACGCTTGAGGAATTAAAACCACGGGAGGAAGAAATCCTTCGCTTGGTCAACACAGCCAAAGACCCCAAATCTCTTGCCAAGATTGCCCAAAAGATTCACATCGAACGGGATACCCTTGCACTGGCCCTTCCTGAGCCCCCCGCGAACAAATAGCCTGCGCTTGACTTCAATGTCAGAGTTTTCCCGGAAAAAAGTTGGTGGTAAAAGCCGCGTGGTAATCAAGATCAGCCTTTAAGAGGTTCAGGTCTCTGAGTAACTCAAACTGGGCTTTCCAACGGCTTTCCTGCATCAATCCAATCGACTCACCTTTCGCCTCATCGCCGGTGATAAAATTGCCCTCTTTCAACGCTTTGAATGAAAAATCCATCTTGTCCGGACTTAGCTCGGGATTGAGTTTCATCAATTGTTTAAATGTATCTACAGGGTCATTCAGATATTCCTTCCATCCCCGGATGGAAGCTTTCATGAATCCTCGGACGGCGTCGGGATGTTTCTTCACGAAATCCCGTGTGGCATAGTAAACCCGGTACGGGGAATATCCCGCTTCCGAGAGCAACATTGTTCTGGAGAAGGCACCCGCTTTGCGAACAAAAAACGGCTCGGAGGTGACGAAGCATTGGCAGATGTAATTCGAGTCGTGCAGAAACGGGGCAACACTGTATTGGAGGGGTATTTGCTTCGCGTTCTTGAAATGATAGCGCTTGCACAAATATAGAAACCAGCGGGCTCCGGAGTCTGTCGCCACGGTTTTACCCTCCAAATCCTCCAGACTTTTCACCGGGGAATCTGCATGAACCATGATACCCAACGGATCATGTTCCATCGTGGCCCCCACTGCAATGAGCGGGAGATCTTCATTCAAGGCGAATAGCACGTCGTCCGCAGAACCCAGTCCGATCTGCGCTCCTCCTGTCATGACGCGTGGAATAACCGGAGTACTGGGGCTGGCCGGTATGATTTCCACATCCAAGCCTTCTTGCTTATAATAACCCTTCGCCAGCGCGTAGTAATAACCCCCATGCTCCGGTTGTGGATACCAGTCTGTTGCCAGTTTCAGTTTGTACAGATCACCAGCAAAATTGGATGGCGTATGGATAATGATCGCCAGGATCGCCAAAAACAAACGCTGGATGTGCTTCACGGATGGGTCGGATAGAAATTCGTGGTATAAGCCTGGTGATAATCCAGATCCGGCTTCACCAGTTGAAGTCCCTTGAGAATCTCGAACTGCGCCTTCCATCGGCTCTCAACCATCAACCCGGCAGCCTCACCCTTGTCTTCAAACCCTTCGATGAACTTGCCGTCGCGCAACATATTGAAGGAAAACTCCATTTTATCAGGACTCATCTCGGGATTCAGTCGCATCAATTCCTTGAAGACAGGTTGTGGATCCTTCATGAATTCTTTCCACCCGCGAATGGAGGCTTTTACAAAGCCCTTCACGACATCTGGATGCTGTTTGATAAAATCCTGGGTGGTCAAAAATACCCGGTAGGGAACATAACCTGAGTCGGTCAAAAGAAGCGTTCGACAACTGGAGCCCGCTTTCTTTACATAAAATGGTTCGGAGGTCACAAAGCATTGGCTGATATAGTTGGGGTCATGAACAAAAGGTGCCACGCTGAATTGAAGCGGCCTTTCCTTGATATTTTTCAAGCCATAACGTTTCTGGAGATAACCCATCCAGTAAGAACCCGTCGCCACGGAGACGGTTTTCCCTTCCAAATCAGCGAAGCTTTTCACGTCGGATTCTTCATGAACCATGATGCCCAAAGGGTCATGTTCCATGGTGGCACCCACTGCCACCAGCGGAAGCCCTTGATTCAGGGTGAATAAAACCGCATCTGCCGTCGAAAGTCCGAAATCGATCCTTCCCGATAAAACTCGCGGAAGCACTGGCGAATTGGGACTGGCCGGAATAATCTCCACATCCAGTCCTTCCTCCTTGTAAAAGCCCTTGAGTTGAGCGTAGTAAAAACCGCCATGTTCCGGTTGGGGATACCAATCCGTGGCCAGCTTGACCTTGAACAATTCAGCCGCATGGGAGGATGTCAACAGACCCACGAGAACCGCGACCGCTGCGACCCATTTTACTTGCAGAACGGCGGCAAACAAATTCAATCGGATCAGGCAGGTTTTCATAAAAGATTCATTTGGGAACGGCTAGTGTTTCGCCACAGATTGATGAAGGCGCCGGGCTGCTTTGCGATGTTTTTCCAGCAAGATCGGCAGATCAAGTCCAACGATGTTTCCATTAGCCACCCGGATCTTGCCTTGAATGATCAAGGTATCCACGTTTCTGGGATGACACAGGAGAAGTCCGTGAAGTTGATTTTCCGCGCCGTTACTCCAAATATCTTCTGCCGGAAAAATCGCCAGGTCTCCGCATTTGCCAAGCTCAATGCTTCCAAGGTCATGCCCGCGACCCAAGTTCCTGGCTCCTTCAAGGGTGGCCATTTCCAGAACTTTTTCCACCGTCATGGATTCCGCGCCATGCACCACCCGGGTCAAAAACAGCGCGGCACGGGCTTCATTCAACATGTGACCCGAGTCATTGCTGGCGCTTCCATCGACGCCCAGGCTGACGGTCGCCCCCGCGTCCCGCAAATCATTCACCCGGCAAACTCCGGAACCCAGTCGCATGTTGGAACAGGGACAATGGGCAACTCCCATCTTGGATTTGCCAATGTGTTCCACCTCGGCATCGGTGAAATGAATTCCATGTGCCATCCACACATTATCCCCATCCCAGCCATATTCCTTGAGTCGCTCGATGGGACGCATCCCGAAATCCTTCATGGCGACTTCGTTCTCCGGCACCGTTTCGCCCGTATGCGTGTGCATCCGCAAACCCAACTTGCGGGCCATGATGGCGGTCTCCACGTAAATGTCCTTGTCGCATCCGAACACCGTGCATGGCGCCAAAGCAAGTTGGGACATGGACCCGGGTTCTTTGTCGTGAAATTTTTCAAACAACCGCTGGCAATCGGAAAGAATGACATCCGTGGTCTGGAGCGACCAGAACGGCATGGCTTCCCGTTCCTTGTTCAAACTGCCTCGGCACGCAACATACCTTGATCCGATATCATGACCTGCATGAAAACCCGCATCCATCAATTCCGGAGAGCAACCTTTGGGAAACACGTAATGATGATCGCAGCTGATGGTGCAACCCGAGAGCATCAACTCGGCCAGTGCCACCTGGGTGGCCAGATACAAATCGTCCGGATTAAAGGTTTGCCAAAGCGGCATATGCCCTGCAAGCCAAGGCAGCAAGGGCAAATTTGAAATGGGAGTATAAGCCCGGGCCATGTTCTGGAACATGTGATGGTGGGTGTTTGCCATTCCCGGCAAACAAACACCACCTTTGGCATCCACTGTGGAGGCATCTTCAAACTTCGGAGCAGGTCCGGTTCCCACGGTGCGAATCCAGCCATCTTCCATGACCACATGCGCATCCTTGAGAACCCGTCTCTGAGGGTCCATGGTCACTAAATGGCCGATATTATGTACTATTAATCTTTGGTTCATGACAAATGATACAGCCTTCGATCGTGATGTTTTGAATTAATAAGGTGAAGGAGGCAATGCCGGGTTGATGCCCATTTTATCCGGAGTATAGTCCAAGGTATAATATTGGGTGACATCCAATTCAGGTTTCAGAAGTTTCAGCTCCACCATGATATCGCGAAAATCCTTCCAGCGCTTGTCCGTCATGGCCCCCATTGTTTCACCCTTTTCGGCGTAACCTTCCACGGTGTGAATCTCGCGCATCTTCAAATACGAGAATTTCATTCCTTCATCGCTCATGGTCGGATTTAACTCATGAATCCGCTTGTGTGCCGGGGTAGGATCCCGGAAGTATTCCAGCCAACCCTTGTAATGTCCCAACACGAACGCCTTCACCACCTCAGGGTGTTCCTTCAACAGCTTTTGGTTCACCGCCACGACGCGGTATGGATCAAACCCGCTGTCGCTGATCAATAAAACCCGGGACTTAACCCCTGCCTTTTCAGCATAGAAAGGTTCGCTCGTGGGATAACCCTGGGTAATCCAGTTGGGATCCGCCACAAAATTCGCAACACTGCCCGTCACAGGGCGTGCCCGGGTCTTTTTTAAATTGTATTTCTTCTGGAGATAAATGAACCATGCATTCCCAATTTGCATGGCCACATCTTTGTCTTCCAGGTCGGCAAACGTTTTCACCGGGGAATCCTCGCGCACCATGATCCCCTGTTCGTCATGTTGGAAATATGGTGTGACTGCCACTATCGGCAGGCCATTTTGCGCCGCCAGCAGAACGGCATCGCCACGGCACAATCCAATGGTGTATTCATCCAGCGCCACCCGTTTTTCAATCTCCGCATTGGGTCCACCAATGGTTACCGCAACATCCAGGCCCTGCTCTTTCCAATACCCTTTTTCGGCCGCAGTGTAATATCCGCCATGTTCCGGTTCCGGATTCCAATCATGAATGAATGTGATTTTTGTGAGCTGAGGAGTTTTTCCGTCTCCTGATGCAGAATCACCCTCGTGCTTGCCACATCCTGCAACTCCGATGGAGAGGCAAATCAGGGAAAACGCCAGGAGCACGGTTCTGATGCAGGAAAAACGAAACATGATTTTATATACAGACACTTTTACTGATGGAAAAGAGAGCCCCCGCTTCGAACAGGAACATATTCGAAAACGGGGGCTCCCATACTTTCTTTAACCAAGCGATCGAACCGATGTTCTATAATGCACTTAAGAAACATTTAGGTTCGCTCGTGAATTATCATCCGACTTTAGAATCGGATTTTGACAGTGCCGTTCAGATGAAAAGGCTGCTCAGGGAAGATGATATCGTTACCGGCAAACCCTGGATCAATTGAAGTCCAATTTCTCTCGTCAGTCAGATTGTACATGTTAAGTTGCACCTCCCAACGCTTTTGGCGGTAGAAAATGTTCGCGTTAAGCGTGTATTGCAGCGGGATCTTAAGAGAACCTTCCTGGTTAGCGAGTTGCTTCGCTTGAACTTCAGAACCGAATCCAACGCCGAAGCCATTGTCGAATTTGTAGGACACATAGGCATTGAAAAGCCAGGGCGGCACACCTGCGGAGGTGATTGTCCCAGCCGGACGGGTTCTGCCTGCAGCGGTGTTATAGTTAGGACTTCCAATACCAGTTCCAACTGCGCCAGTGCTGTCGATGATATAGCCGACGGGATAACCGTCAGTATAGCTGTAGGTTTGTTGGTAAGTCTGGTCATTCTGTTTGGAATTCTGCAGAGTGAAGTTACCATTCGCTGTGAAGTTGCGATCGGGCTGATAAACGGCTTCAAGCTCAACACCTTTGTTCACAATTCCGATAGCGGGCCCGATGGGCTGCGGTCCAACCCGGACCTGCTGGTAAATGTCGCCAGCAACATAGAAGGTGTTGTCGAAGAAGCTGGCCTTCGTTCCCCATTCGATCAATTCGCTTATTGTTGCCAGCGAACGACGCAGGCCGTCCTTGGTATTGCTTGTTCCATCCACTCCGCCGTAATTGGAACTCCCTTGAACCGCACTGACCAGGTCGTAAGTCACGTAAGTGGACCAGGTCGGCGTAAACTTATAGATACCACTGATGAAGACGGAGCCATCCAGAGAATTGGCGTCAACCGAATAATCCGTCCCGGGGGCATTAATCTTTCCGGTAGCTGTGTTGTAAGTGATGGGACTTCTCGCGTAAGCCCAGTCATAATCGCCGCGGCCGCCAGCAATAATATCAAATTTTTCATGCAGTTTTGTATCCCACTGTGTGAAAAGACCGTTTTGCCAAAGTTTGCTGTCCTGATCGCCAGCTCCGAACCCTTGGTAACCAAGATCAGGATGACCGGGTGCGGATAGCCCTGCTCCACCAATCGTCGATGAGCCTACAAGTTTTTGAAAATTGAACGAGGTGGCAGGTTGTGTAACGTCCCAGATTTGGAATGGTTCAGAAGAGAAGTCTTGATACGAGATAAGGCGTGAGTAACGCTCGTCAATACCTGTGATGGTCGTAATTGGTAATTCATAATTACCAATTTTCGGGGTGAAAGCATAATCAAACTCGGAACGGTTGTTGATCTCCCAATTGGTGGGAACGTATTCCGTGTAGCCGTAACTGCCGCGTTTGGCCGAATCTTGCGTTTCGCCGTAGGTCCGGTTCACCAGCTTGGTGTTATCATCGATGGTGTAAGTGGCTATCAGCTGGCTGGTGAATTTTTTCGCCAGATCTCCATCCCGGGGATTGTTGATGGTCTGATAGGGCGAGATTTTCACGCGTTGAGCTTTTGAGGCGTCTATGACAGCGAAATAAGGGTTTGCCGGATTTGACACGGGTCCGGAAATGTAAATTCCATTATCAATCAGGTCTTGGGTGACACGGTTGATGCCAATAACCTCGTTGAAACGGGATGTGTAGAACTCGGTGTTGAAATCAACTGACAGTTTGTCATTGGGATGCCATGCAAGTGCCACGAAGATGTCTTGAGTGTTGTTCTTGGTGTTCTGATAATATCCATCGCCTTCCCGCCCCAAGTAACTAACCCTGTAAGCCAGCTTGTCACTAATCGGGCCGCCGAAGTCCAACGTCCACTCGGGATCAAAATGCGAGTGTGAGTCGCTCTCCAAGTCACCCCATTTGGTGGTGAGTTCGCCATGAAAACTGTCCTGATAGGGGGTTTTCGTGACGAAATTCACATAACCTCCGGGACCCTGACCTTGTGGACCATAAACCGCGGAACCTGGGCCTTTGACAATGTCCATCGCTTCCACACCATTGAAGCTGGCGAGGGAAGAGTTACGGCTGTAAAGCATTCTCTGTCCGTTCTGGTAGATTTCGCTCAAATCACCGCGAATCACGGGCACATTGGCCAGACCATAGCGGGCCGGAGTATAAACACCCGGAGCAAATTGATTAAACTCAGTGGCACGGGAAATACCGCGCTCGGTCATCTGCGCCTTGGTTACCAAGCTCACTGAACGGGGTGTTTCAATGATGCTGCGGGAATCGCCCATGACGGATTCCACAGGACGGGCGGTGGGCAAGACCTGCTCCTCAATCGGAACCGCAGTGACGACAACCTTGGAATTAACGTTGGTCTCGGTGGCAGCAGGAACTGTATTGGTTTGTGCATGTGCGGCTGTCGCTGCGCAGAGCGCGGCAAGTCCGCTGAAACGGTGTATGAATCGAAGTTTATATTTCATCTCTTTGTTCGTTCAGTAGGGGTTGTTAAGTTAGGTTTTGTCGTTGGTGTTAATTCCCGATAGTCAACATACAGATATGGATAACCATTAATCAGTGACTCTACATTAGCACGGCCTATGCCATGACAAACCCCCTCACCGACTAAAACCCACCCCCTTCCACACCTTTTACACACCTCACGCATGAGCTATAGTAATCGTTGATTATAAAACAATGAATGAGAATGGAACTCCTTCGCCAGGGTGTGCTAAATCTAATTCATCGTAATATCACGCGGCATGAATTCAGGTCATCGATCCAGTCGATCTCTTCAAACATTGAGATTCATTCGATTGCACTCTAAACATTGCGCGAAACGGAAATTTCAAGTTACAAACCCGCCTAAATTTGAATGATCCACTTTCTGCGAGGAAGAAGGTCCGAAGATTTCGCGAGAGGTTCAGAGGCCTCACACAACAAATTATGCAAACCGGGAGAGCAATCCAGGGTGATGACCACATCCCGACATAATAATTCCGGTCTGATTAAATCTGAATAGGGTTTATTTCACCCTGAATACTTGCTGGCTGATTTAATACAGCTTGAACCTTTTTTGCCCCTCAGCCTGCACAATTTCAGCCAGAACACTCCCGCCTAAAAAATTTTCTCCAATGTCTCGGAAAATTTTACAAGCGACCACTCCGCACCTTTTCGTCCAATGATCTGGAATCCAATTCCGCGAATGATTTTTGCGGACTTCCATGGTACCGTTAAAACAGGCAACCCGCAAACGCTGGCCGGCGTGTTCAACCCCAATAACAAGGGGCGATTTTGTGATTGATCCTTACCAGCCTCAAGCTTGCGAAAAGGGGTGGCCGGCAGGATCAGGAAATCGTTGTCGCCAAATGCTTTGATCAGTTTTTGGCTGAGTTTCTTTTTTTCAGAATAGAGCTTGAGCGCCGCCAACCGGCTGATTTTACTGCCAATCTCGAGCCGGCTTCTCACTGGCGCACTATATCCTTCCGGATTTGCCTGGTACCATTTGCGGTGAACCTTCCACGCTTCATGCGCCTGCACCGGTGTGAACACGCTCCCTGCCATTTCCCAATCCTCCGCCTGAGCGGCTTGCAGTTCGTGGCCGAGTTTGGTCAAAGCCCTCGCAAACAAATCCCGCGCCTCAAGCACCTCTGACTCGCAGTTTTTGAGCACCGATCCTTCAAGAATTCCGATTCGAAAAGCACCCTTTTTTCCAACACCTTCCCGATGATCCGGAAATAAAGCACTGGCGATCCAGCTGATGTCGGAAACATGTCGATTCAGCCATCCCATCGCATCAAAACTGCCTGCCAGTTCCACCACTCCTCGATGGTTGGGGAACCATCCGGGAGCCCGAAAACTCACCAAACCGCACAGTGCAGCAGGCACCCTCAAGGATCCCCCCGTGTCCGTCCCCAGCGCAATCGCTGCGGCCCCTGCCACCACCGAAGCAGCCGCTCCGCTGCTGGATCCGCCGGTCAAATGACGCGATGCACCCGGGATGGTGCAGTCACCGAACCATGGATTTTCACCCGTGATTCCATAAGCAAATTCGTTCAAATGCGTCTTCCCCACCAGCATGGCTCCGCGCTTCAACCAAAGTTTCACAAAGGGCGCGTCCTTCGCCGGTACTGCAGTGACTTTCGCATAAAACGAAGATCCACAGGTGGTTGTCACCCCGGCAACATCCATGTTGTCCTTAACTGAAACCGGTATGCCAGCCAACCCGCAGGCTTTGGAATGGGGCTTCGCTGAGTCCGCTTGTTGACGCATCGCTTCCTCGTTAAAGTTCAGAAAGATGGGAATTTTCTGATACCGCTTTTTCGCAGCCACCACTTCCCTAATGACTTGGTCCGCACTGATTTCGCCTGATGCCAGTCCGTGAGAAATTTGTGGAAGTTTCCAACTCAGAATTTTATTCGTGCTTTTCAATTTGGGATCGGGGGTTTTCTATCCGTTGCGGATCATCCTAGACTAACTCCCGAGTCCAGACCAAGTCCAAATGAAGCTATGTCAAGACATGGACCCCTTCGACTCTTGCTCCACTGGCATAATTAGTGCTCTTGACCACGCAAATGGGTAAAGAGTTACTTCGTAAGTCCACAACTCAGGATTTGGAGCTCATGTTGGACCTCGCTCGCGCGACGGCCACTCATCTGGGAAAACCGGAGCAAAGTCCTTTCTGTTCAGATGTGGTGGAAACCGCCACCGGCAAACGCCTCGTTCGCCGGTTGAACGCAGTTCGCCGTGAATTTGACCCATCCTCGCATGCGGAGGTCAGGGCGATTCGTGCTGCCACCAAGAAATTGAAAAATATTTCATTGAAGGGATACACCCTGCTGACCACCTGCGAGCCATGCCCCATGTGCATGGCCACCGCGCTCTGGGCGGGGGTGGATCGCGTCGTCTACGGAGCCACCATCGATGACGCCGCAAAACACTGCAACCAGATTTATATTTACGCCAAGGACATGATCAAGAAGAGCGATCTCACCTGCGAAGTGACCGGTCCCGTGGCCCGCAAGGAATGCGTCGCCATTTTTGAGGATCCCCGCATGCAGGAAATGATCAAAAACTGGCGGCAAAAAAAGCCCGCTCCCAGGAAATAATTTATGAAACAGGAATTAATCTCAGCTTTAACAGAGTTATTGCCTCCAGGCAGGGTCATCGTGGATGGCCCCGAGGTGGACAGGCTTTCAAAGGACTTTTTCTGGTACTCACCGGTTCTGGAAAAATTGCTCAAGGATAAATCGGCTGAAGTGGCGGTGCGCCCCTCCAGCCGCGAAGAAATATCCACAGTGATCTCGTTTGCCTGCCTCAACCAAATCCCCATGTCCGTCCGCGGTGCCGGAACCGGCAACTACGGACAATGCATCCCCTTGAAGGGCGGAATTCTGCTGGATCTCGGGGGAATGGATCGCTCCATACAAATCACAACGCAAGGAACAGCCATTTGCGAACCCGGCGTTCGACTGGTCGCCATTGAGGAGGCCGCCCGCGCCGCCGGATGGGAACTCCGCTGCTATCCCAGCACTTACGTCAAAGCTTCGGTCGGAGGATTTCTGGCGGGCGGATCCGGGGGCATCGGTTCCATTACCTATGGCGCGTTGAGGGATAACGAGACAGTGCGCTCCATTACCATCATGACCATGGAAGCCTCACCGCGTGAAGTCAAACTCACCGGAAACGATCTCTTCAAGTCCCTCCATGCATGGGGGACAACGGGTATCATTGTGGAAGTGGAAATTGCCCTTGGACCGAAAAAAGATTGGGCGCAGATCGCCGTTTCCTTCGACGACTGGGATTCTTGTTTCACTTACTGCGAAACCATGGCCCGTGATGAATCTTTCTCCAAGCGTTTGGTGACCTGCTTTGAATGGCCCATCCCTTCCTATTTCACCCCTCTCCTCAAATGGGTGTCTCCCGGAAAAGCCCTGGCCTTTTTTGAAGTGGCAGACAGCGAGTTGGAGCGGTTCAAGGGCACGGTGGAAAAATCTGGAGGCTCCATTTCACTCAGCGTGCCTTACGCACCCGGACGCCGGCGCGTTCAGTTGTCCGATTATACCTGGAATCATACAACCCTCTGGGCTCTGAAATTTGACCCCAGCCTCACATATTTGCAGTTGGGTTTTCTTCCCGACAAAGTTCGCGACCAATTCAAGGCGTTGAAAGCAAAGTTTGGTGATGAAATCATCTGGCATGTTGAATTCGTAAAATCAGCCGGCGTGGTTACACCGGGCTCCCTGCCGGTGGTTCGCTTTACCAATGAAGCGCGTTTGCAGGAGATGATTGATTTTTGTGCCACCATCGAGGTCGGAGTCGCCAACCCTCATATCAATTATCTCCAGGGCAGCGGAAGATGGCGTCCCGATGATGCCAAGGTCACCGCCAAGCGCGAGTTCGATCCCAACGGGTTGTTGAATCCCGGAAAAATGCTGGGCCTGCAAAGCGAAGCAGAGATGGTCGCCAAAAAAGATTAAAATAATTTATGAGAACCTGGATACCCGACAGCCGCTTTTTACCCTACATGACCTGGAAACAGGTCGAGGCCATTCCCAAGGACAAAGCCATCATCATTGTTCCCACCGCCGCCGTGGAACAGCATGGTCACCACCTGCCCCTGGCTACGGATACATTGCTCAACAATTACCTGCTGGGACACGCCTTGAGGAAACTTCCCGATGACCTTCCCATCTACAGCATCGCCCCCATCTGTTATGGAAAAAGCAATGAACACATCGGTTACCCCGGCACCATCTCGCTGAGTCGCGATACTTATATCCGCGTGTTGCATGATGTCGTGGAAAGTCTTCATGCGGGCGGATTCAAGAAAATCATTTTCTACAACAGCCATGGCGGCAACTCCGCACTGAATGATGTCATGGCTCGTGATCTTCGGGCCGAATTCGGATTGCGCATGTTTTGCCTCTCCGGCGGCGGAGGTTTGTCTGGATTGTCCAAGCAGGAGGCGACCTATGGCTTTCACGCGAACGAAGTCGAGACAGCACTCTTGCTGGATGCCACCCCGGATCTTGTTCATAAAGACAAATACACCATCAACTACATCGCCGACGTCGAAAAGGATAAGGGCCTTCTGAAACCTGAATTCTCCTGGGCAACCTTTGCATGGCTCACCCGCGACATCGCCCCCAGTGGCGTCATGGGTGACCCCACGCCGGCCACGGCGGAAAACGGAAAGAAATGGTGCGACGAAGCCTCCACCCGGATGGCACTCGTCATGCAGGAAATGTACGCCTACGAGAATCTCCTCAAGACATGAAGGGCTCGACCAGAGCAAAAACCGCCAATCCCCAAACAAAAACCGGGACGAAGGTTGCCCGTCTCATTGAC
>Ga0214192_1001151_pt1 | contig 15046 bp, 12 predicted proteins | sample TroBogEpilimnion_44_FD_153030 | JGI IMG/M metagenome (GOLD analysis project Ga0214192, IMG submission 153030) | Freshwater microbial communities from Trout Bog Lake, WI - 29JUL2008 epilimnion | ecosystem: Environmental > Aquatic > Freshwater > Lake > Epilimnion/Euphotic zone | place: Trout Bog... | reverse complement strand
TCGTTAGATACTTTGGATCTTAAATATTTTGATTTACGCTGGAGCAATATCTGCAATTTCAAATGTAGGACTTGTAGCAGTACCTACTCATCTAGTTGGGCTACTGAGGATAATGCTAATGGAAAAGATCGTAAAGTGTTTATCTTCGCAGGCGGCGAAAGTAATGACGAACTGTACAATCAGTTCCTTCCTGAATTTAAAAATATAGAAAAATTTTACTTCGCAGGCGGTGAGCCTTTACTTACTGATAAGCACTATGATATTCTTAACCATTTAGTAGACATAGGCAAGACTAATGTACATATTGAGTACAATAGCAACCTCAGCAGTTTAAAATATAAAAACATACTGATTACAGATCTTTGGAAGAAGTTTGAAAAAGTAGATATATTTGCTAGCCTAGATAGTTGGGGTCCACGTGCAGAATATATTAGAGATGGTACTAAGTGGCAAACTATTGAAGACAACATTAGACTAATACGAAAAGAAGCTCCACATGTTTATATTGGAATAAGTGTTACTGTTAGTATATTCAATGTTTACACACTAACTGATTTTTTAGATTATATTATCGATACTAAATTATTTCCAGCATCTATAACACCTTACTTCTATAATATTATGACTCCTATACACTACGGGTATCATGTAATTGATCCGCAACTCAAGAAGCGTATCATAGATAAAATTAACGGCAAGATGAAAACATACAATCCTAGCATACAGTACGAATTAAAAAAAGTAGTAGCTAGTTTAGAAAACAGTCATTTTAGCGTTAAAATTAAATCGGAATTTTTGGACAATGTAGATCACTACGATCGCATCAGAGATCAAAAATTTCTAGAAACGTTTCCCGAATTAGCCAACTGCTATAATAATAAATATGACTATGAATAGACCACACCTAGTACTTAATTGGCTTTTTGATGTTCCGAACCATCGGCTGTCTTGTAAGATAGGCGATGACCTCGAGTACATCGCGCATGAAGGTGGCACTAAACCTTTTACCAAGATCCATAAAGGCATTACTACTACAGTAGGAGTAGAACAATGGCTATCTTCAGAAAGGCACTGGATCAGTGAGAACTATGGGTACCTTGTAGGCTATTTCCAACCTGACCAAAATCGCGTAATCAAACACCCCATATACGGATGGGACGATCGTTGCCCCAACGGACTAGGGCCAGATGGACGTTATCTAGATCATCTTCAGCGTATGCAGGTACTAATGGAAGGTGAAGATATGAGCAAAATATGGGGAGGTGGAAGCGAACCCTTATTCTTAACTCCAGATCAGGGCAAGACTATCTACAAACGTGTTCCTACTAGAGATGTAAACTACGACGAAGTCAAAACCAATCCCGATGCTTGGTGGAGCGAGTGGCCACAAGCCTGTGCCATGCAACCTAGGACAGCTGGGCCTCGTCTTAGCAGTTATGAAGAATTGCTATCTGCAGGAGCTCCACAAGAAATTGTTGAACGTTGCCGCAATCATCAGTGGGCGCCCCCAGAGCATCCAGAATTACAACAATGGTATATCTATCCTAGTGCATCAACAGACTAGTCACTAGTTGCTTCATACTAGTTAAGTAACTGTTATCAAGATCGTACATAACTTTATTGTTGTGTTCCAACACTTCCATAGATTTAAATCTCCAAGCGATCTGTTCAGTTCTATTTAGAGTTTTTAAATAGTCAACTGTGCTTTTGACACTTTCTACTAATTTCTTATATCTTAATATATGATCTGGCTCGTCATCAAAGTCGAGATCAAAATAATCTTCGTAGGTTTTAAAACCTAGATCAGCTAGTTTCCTATTAACACCGGGATGGCCGTACATGACCATAGGTTGAAAATTAATTATAGGCTTGAGAAACTTTTCTGAAAAGAATAAAGTAGTCCCTTTAAGATCATCTTGTAGTGTTTCATTAACTATACTAAACAATGTCTTAGAGTGCAACTCGTGTAAAGCGTTAGCTGGATCATTAACATTAAAGTTATCCTCGTCGGCAATAAAGGGCAATGATTTTTTAAAATTTTCAAAATCATTTACTGTAAGCCCTAGCTTACTATAAACCATCGATGGCATCATAAAATTATCTAATCGATCTTGACTAACTATAGAATGTTCTAATAAATCAGTGTGTGCTAGATAGAAATGGGCGAAAACTCTATAGTGTCTATTTCTACGAGAAAGACTTAGAATAAATTTTTCGTAATTCTTTTCACATTCTTTTTTGGCACATTCTAAGGATACCTGCACTCTTGCTGTTGAATATAAAGCTGTTAGTAAAAATAAAGGAACAACATTGATCTCTTCAGATCTATGCGCTAGATTACCAGTGAAGAAAAATATATTTTTTGGATCTATATTATTAGCAATACAACTAGCAGATAAAGACCTAGCTATAGGAACTTCGTCTGGGCCGAACCCTTCTAGGGTAGCATCTAAGCATAGAACTAGATTGCCCGAGCGTAGTCGATCTAAAGTGTCTCGTCCGAAGAATTGGAATACATCAGTAGTTCCCCATTGCTTCATACTGTCATAGCCCAATAACAAATTAACATATTCGAGATCTAAGTCTATCTTCTGTATAAAACTATCTAGTTTAGATCCCGTAGGCTGCCAAAAAAATCCATTTGGCTCGATGTCGACCAGCAACCGTTTCATATTAATTTCTTTTCTTTCAAGTATGGTAAAATAAATTGTTCAGTTATTATTTTTTGATTTTCAGATCTATGATGGCCCGACCCGAACTCTCCTACTGGTATAGGTTTGAGATTTTGTTTTTTAACAAATTGTTCTACATATCCAGGTATAATCAGTAAATTGCTGAAAATCTTATCATAGCCATATTTTTTAATCATAGAATGTATATCTACACTCCAACTAAAAAATACTATCGGTACATGCTTTTGGGAAGCTAAAAATGCCATAGACGAGATAGTATGCATAACTTTATAGTACATATTATAATTGCTAGTAATAACGTGATTTATTACAAATGAATCTGCATCAACCTGCCGTCCTACTAAATTTTTGATATTTTGATTGTTCTCGTGCGGATTAAATGTGTAATAAAATATATCTTTAATACGATTAGGACTAGTCAAATTACGTTTTTGATCAGGCAACCCGTTAGAAAAGTTAGTTATTCCTACAACGTATCTAGAAGGATCAGTTAATTGGACTATCAATAGATCCGGCTTTGAATCTAGCAACAGCTTGACCTTTTCAATATTCATTTCGTTTCCAGCACCTGAACTATATGCCATATTAAGATTGCAACCTAATTGATCTTTTAAGAAATTGGGCCACGATCGGCCGACCATATGACTAGAGTGAGAACAGCCGACTGTGGCTAAATGATTTATTTTTGGCATGGAATATTTATTCAATAAATACGTACATAATGAATTTTACCAAATACAAACGCTTCTTCGCCTTTGGATGTAGTTTTACACAATACTACTGGCCAACATGGGCAGATATTGTTGGCAAGGAATTTACTCATGCATACAACTATGGCAAGAATGGTGCCGGCAACTTCTTTATCTTCCAAGCAGTTATGGAAGCAGTTATCAAACATAAAATTGGCAAAGATGATCTAGTGATGATAATGTTTAGTAATGTTACTAGAGAAGATAGGTTTGTTAAAAAGAGAGGATGGATTACACCCGGCAATCTCTATTTCCAAAATGAATACGATGAAAAGTTCCTCAAGAACTATCTTTGTGATCACGGATACCTAATGCGAGATCTAAATCTAGTACACGGAATCAAACTAGCATTAGATAGTATAGGATGTGAGTATCATCTTATGAGCATGGTTCCATTTGATAGTAAGCAAAGCGATGGTGGTAAAATGTCCGATATTGATTACATACTAGATTTTTATAAAGATACACTATCTTCAGTAAAGCCTAATGTCATGGATACTATTTTTAACGGTGACTGGAATACTAGAACACCGAGGCCATCGTATAAAGTGCATTGGCAAAAAGAACTTTATGTAGACAACCATCCTACACCTGCAGAGCATTTAGAATATCTGCAAACAGTTATTCCAAATATTACATTTAGCAATAGCACACTTGAATACGTTGCAAATACTAACTCTACTGTGTTAGATAAAAATTTTAACACAAGTACGTTCAACAATAAGAAAGAGAAACGCCTTGGTGAATAAGACCTTACAAATACTTGACATTCGATCAACAACAGTCGATCCAGCTCTATTTAATGTTACAGCAGTTAATAGGGACGGTGACCCCTACTGGGTAGAATTTATCCTCCCATTCTTTAAGGAACTGGGAGTAGGGATCGGTATAGTACCGCTAGATGAAATAGACTGTAATCGTAAATGGTTCATTAATGTTGATATAAACGCATGGAATTGGCATACATATCAAAAGGATGTTTTTGCATCCTTTGATTCTAAGATACTTCAAGAACTAAATCACGGTAATGCTTACCTAATTCTCAATCATCAATGCGAGAGTTTTACTGTATCTTTTTTTACAACCTTATACAAGAGGCTAGAAGCATTTCCTACTGTACCATATAATAAAATAATCTATATGGTAGCGGCTGCTGATGCGGAATTCATCTATAACAAATGGGCTGATGAGTTTAAACTTCCGCCTGAAAAACAAATTAAGATAATCTATGCTCATCACGTGTACAAAAGATTCACACATGATACTAGTCAAATAAGATTTTTTAACTATGATAGGTCTGTTAAAAAAGAGAAAAAATTTCTAAGCCTTAACAGACGCTGGCACGACCATAGATTGTTACTAGTATGCTTGCTGGCACAAAATAATTTAATTGAAGATAATTATGTCAGCTTAGGTCTTATGCCCGAAGAAGTAGAAACTGCGCAGAAGCAATTATCTAGTATAGTCGATCATAGATTTGATCTTAACGGAGTCCAGGAAGGGTTTAATCTTATAAAAGATCGTGTCCCCTTACAAATTGACAATGTCGATCTAAAGATTAATCAATTTGGAAATAAATCATTACCTATAAGTTTTTATCAAAAGAGTTTCTTTAGCCTAGTATCTAGTACTGCTGGATTTAGCTATCAAGAAAGGTCAGTGGGATTTACAGAAAAAGAAGTAAAGCCAATTCTAGCAAGGCATCCTTTTATTATACACAACTTGCCTCATACACTAAAACATTTAAAAAGCATGGGCTTCCTAACCTTTGAACCTTGGTTTGACGAAAGTTATGATAATGAAACTAATGATTGGAACAGGCTAAACAAAATTGTTGCAGAAGTTAAAAGACTCAATTCATTATCGTTTGACGAATGGTATCAAATGTTAGATGAAATGAATCCGGTACTAGAACACAATTATAACAGGATGGTCAAGTATACAAACGAGCATTGTTATTTTAACAGTGACCTAAAGAAACTATTATACTATGTCTCATAAACTAATTAGCCTAGTACAGCCTAACTTTCAACAAGGCCCTAAAGAATTTAACGCACACTATTTGCCGTATAGTGTAGGAGTTTTGTGGGCCTATGTAAATCAATTTGACTCTATAAAAGAAAACTACCAACTAGTAGATTTAATTTGGCGCAGAGATAATATTGAGGATACTGTAGCTAAACTGGCTAAATGTGACATTGTAGGGTTTAGTTGCTATGTATGGAATAAAAACTACAACTATACTCTCGCTCGTAAGATAAAAGAAGCCAATCCTAAGTGTATAATATTTTTCGGCGGGCCAGAGATGCCTATTACAAAGAAGGATATATTTAAAAAGTTACCTTTTATAGATGTCGTTATTAAATCAGAAGGCGAGATAATACTTCGACAACTCTTAGATGCTATTACAATGGGATCTGAGTGGGATAACATTAAAGGATTATTAATCAATCGAGACGGCATTGCAGTAGACACAGGTAATGGAGATCGTATCAGTAATCTAGAAGATTTACCTAGTCCGTACCTTACAGGTGTATTTGATAAGATCATGAGTGAAGTTGATGATGTAGAGTGGAATGCTACCATAGAAACTAATAGAGGTTGTCCATATGCTTGTACATTCTGCGACTGGGGTAGCCTTACCTACAATAAAGTTAAGAAGTTTGGATTAGAAAAAGTATTCGCAGAATTAGAATGGATCGGTCAAAAGGGCTGTGGATTCGTTACAATCACAGATGCTAACTTTGGTATGTTTGTTGATCGTGATAATGCTATCGCTGACAAGCTGATCGAAGTGCAAGAAAAGTACGGATGTCCTAACAGCTTTAGTATGAGCTGGGCCAAGGATCAGAAGCCTGAAGTTTTTGATATCGTATTCAAACTGATTAAGAACCCTAAGTTTAATCAAGGACTAACGGTTAGTGTTCAGAGCATGGACTTAGATGTATTAGAAAACATCAAGCGTAAGAATCTAGCACAGCATAAGATCGAAAATATTTTTGCCTTATGTGATAAGAACAATGTACCTGTCTACACCGAAATCATTCTCGGGTTACCCGGAGAAACTGTAGCCAGCTGGAAGGAAGGATTTTATAAAATATTTCGTGCAGGCAATCATACAGGAATTAATATTCTGCAAGCACAGATGTTAGAAAATGCAGAGATGAATCTGCTACAAGAACGACTTTATAAAATTACCAGCGTTCCTGTGTATGACTACATGAGTGGCAGTTATAATTACAATGAACTTAAAGAATGTGTTAATGTTGTAACCAGCACCAAAGACATGACTATAGAAGAAATGTTAGACAGTCAAATATTCAGTTGGTTTATGCAGACGTTTCATATCAACGGGCTTACTACATACATCAGCAGATTTTTGCACAAAAATGCCAGCATCGACTATCGAGAGTTTTATGATAAACTTTGGGAGTATTTGATTACAGATCCGTGGTTCGTAGAAGAAAAAGAAAAGGTTAGACTATACTACCGAAATTGGATGACGGATGGGGAAATAAATCATCCCAACATATCTAATATCGAAATACATGGATGGAATATTATACATCGCTCAACACTCCATATGCATTTGGATAGACAGTACGATCACGTGTTTAGTATGATAGATAATTTTGTTAGAACAAGTTTTACTTTAGATTCTAAACTATTAAATCAATTATTGCTATTTCAGAAAAATTATGTTATAAATTATGATAGTATTTCACAATTTCCTTATTGTGCAGAGTTCGACTATGACTTTCTAGGTTATCTACTAGATAACAGCACTTTGGAAATACCCGTGACTTATAAGTTTGAATTCCATGAAAGTAAAGATATTAGTCTAGATAGATTTTTAGAAAACATCTATTTTGGACGCAAACGTAATTTTGGAAAAGCATTAATAACAAAGGAATGATAATGAATATCGGATTCATTGGTGTAGGTAAATTAGGCATGCCTTGTGCAGAAGCTATCGCAGATAAAGGGCATACAGTTAAAGGATTTGATATTGCTAGCGTTGCTAGTGATAAAATTACTGTTGTTGATAGTATACGTGATTGTGTACGAAACAGCGATATTGTGTTTATTGCTGTTCCTACCCCACATGATAAAGCCTACGATGGTAGAGAGCCTACTGCACATCTTCCTACAAAAGATTTTGATTATAGCATTGTTAAAGACTGTTTAATTAAAGCAAATGAAAACATGACCAAGGATCAATTGCTTGTGCTAATATCAACCGTGCTACCCGGCACTACTCGTAGAGAATTTGTAGATCTAGTTACGCACACACGATTCGTATACAATCCATATCTAATTGCCATGGGCTCAGTATCATGGGACATGGTGAATCCCGAAATGGTTATGATCGGTACTAGAGATGGTAGTGAAACGGGCGATGCTAAACAACTAGTAGATTTTTACAAAACTGTGATGGAGAACGATCCTCGTTATGTAATAGGAACATGGGACGAGTGTGAATGTATTAAAGTTTTTTACAACACATTTATCTCGGCTAAAATAGGGCTAGTCAACATGATACAAGATGTAGCAATGAAACAAGGCAATATCGATGTAGATGTTGTTACAGATGCATTGGCTAAATCAACTATGCGTATCATGGGCCCGCAGTACATGAAAGCCGGTATGGGCGATGGCGGTGCTTGCCATCCTAGAGATAATATCGCTTTAAGATACATGGCTGAGAAATTAAATCTAGGCTATGACTTGTTTGATGCAATCATGACTGCTAGAGAGATACAGGCTAAAAATCTAGCTGAATTTGTAGTTAAACAATCTACTAGCCAAGGTTGGGAAGCTATGCCAATATACATACATGGTAAGGCCTACAAGCCCGGAGTTGAATATTTAGATGGTAGCTATAGTTTATTAATTGGACACTATATAGAAGAGATGGGCTATATGGTCGAGTACATTGATCCACTAACTGGCAATATGCCGAAAGAACCTGTTACTGGCGTGATACTATTAGCACACAATAAAAAAGTTACATATGAATACAGAGGATTTGATGAACAACAACCCTTGTATTGCGATATAGGTCCTAACAGTATTATTGTCGATCCATGGCGTACATTCCCAAAGAATTTGTTTACAGACATTCAAATGATTAAGGTTATACATTATGGTAACACAAGGTAAGACTATCGTCGTGGTGTCTGGAGGATTTGATCCCCTACACAGCGGACATTTGGATTTGTTGTATAAAGCTAAAGAGTTAGGCGATAGACTCATCGTTGGGATAAACAGTGATGCTTGGCTTGAACGTAAAAAAGGCAAAGCCTTGTTAGATCTGCGCACCCGAGTAGATATCATACAAAGTCTAAGAATGGTATACGGTGTAGAAACTTGGGACGACACTGATGGTACTGCTATTAAATTATTAGAAAAGGTTAAACAGGAAAATTCCAACGACACTATTATTTTTGCCAATGGCGGAGATAGAGATGCTACTAACATTCCAGAATTAGTTGTGCCCAATGTGATATTTAAATTTGGTGTAGGCGGCGGAAAGAAGAACAGCTCTAGCACGATATTAGAAAATTGGGCTACAGACAAAGTAGAACGCCCGTGGGGATATTGGACTACGCTTAGCCAAATCCAAAATCATGTTAAGACCAAAGAATTGGTTGTTAATCCAGGCGCCAGTCTAAGTATGCAACGACATCAGCATCGTGCAGAATTTTGGTTTGTAGCAAAGGGGCGAGCTCGTGTGCATTGGGATTTTGGCTATACCGATATTAAGGAATTGGGTACTGTAAAAATTATGCCAAAAGAATGGCATCGTTTAGAGAATATTGGCACTGATATACTGCATGTTGTAGAAATACAACACGGTGATTCCTGCGATGAATCCGATATTGAAAGACTTGACAGCTAGTCCGTTTGGTGCTATAATATAAGTATTGTTTAACTAGTTAGGAGCAGAAATGGCTAAAGTAGCGACAAAGACTCGTGTTACAAAGAAGCAGGTAATTGCTCATCGTACTCGTGCAGTAAAAGATCATAGCCCAGTTTGGGAAGGTTGCGAAACTTGGGACGCAGATACATTCCACCGCTTTTTTAAGAAGGCTATGGATTACTATCGTTTGGAAAGTGATATCAAAACTTACAAGCCAGCTGTAGCTAAATGGATGGAAACTGTTGGCTGTACCAAAGCAGACATTCAAGCATTTAAGAAAGTTAAAGACGCTCGTGTAGGAACTACAATGGGTGCTATCGCCTGCTGTTTGAATCGCGGCATGACACCGCAACGTGCAGACTTTAATCAAGGTCGTGATACAGCGGCTTGGCTTCGTGCTGAGATTAGTCGTGTTATCGAAGCAGGTAAACATGACATTGATCCCGAAGAAACAAAATTGCTAGAAGCCAGCAAGCCTGTAGTTATCCAACCTACTATCCAAGAGCGTATCAAAGAAGTGGCGATGAAGATGACTGAAGAGATCGAAGATGCTATCGAAGGCTTCCAAACTGATCCAGAAGCATTTGATCCAAAAGCATTTAAGATGCTAAACTTGCTCAAAGGCAAAGAAGTCAAAGCCGCACATGCTCGCGTTATCAAAGGATTTTATACTCGCGATCTAGCTGAGCTTGAAGAACTAGCCAGTGGTAGCAAAGACGAACAGTTGCTCGAAGCCTACAGTCATCTTACTAAAAAACAAATACGTAACTTGATTGCTTTCTATCAAGAGATTATGAGTGCCTGCGACATGTTGGCGCAAGAAGCCAAAGTTAATCGTGCGCCACGTGCTAAGAAAGCACAACCTAAAGAAAAGGTTGTTGCTAAAATGAAGTATAAGAAAAGTGACGAGCCCATGAAGCTAGTGTCTATCAATCCTGTAGACATCATTGGTGCTAAGGAACTTTGGATCTACAATACAAAGACTCGAAAGTTAGGCAAGTATGTGGCTAACGAGTACATGGAGTTGGGTGTTAAAGGCACTACTATCACAGGCTTCAATGAAAATACTAGCGTTTGCAAAACACTACGCAAGCCCGAAGAGAAACTTAAAGAGTTCAAAGCGGCAGGCAAGGTACAACTACGCAAGTTCTTAGAAGACATTAATGCTACAGACACTAAAATGAATGGACGCATTAACGAAGAAACTATCCTAGTTAAGGTAGTTTAATTAGCGGAGCCCTTAATCACTGCAAAGTTGATTACAGGGGTATCGGTAGCTATACCGCTTACGCTAGTAAATGTAATATTAAAACTGCTAGCGGCTACTGCTGATACAAATCCAATATAAATGTTAGTACTTGATTTAAAGTTTATAATAATTGTATCTGTTGCGGCTACTGTAGTGTTAGTTACTGTAAATGTAACATAAGTACCAACACTAGGAGCCGCGGCAAATAATGTAATGGCGCCAGTAATATAACTTGCTGTTACGGCACCTGCTCTACTACCAGTTTGTGTTACAGACCCACCATATCCACCAGCTGTGGCATATCCAATACCGCCGGTACCTTTTAATAATATACTAGTGCTTGCTGTTAGTGATCCGTTAACTGTGATCGAACTTGTTCCAGTTGTAGCACCAAGTGTCACGTTAGTTGTCGATGATGCTAATCCACCAGTGCCAATATTAATTGTTTTAATATTGCCCGAAGTTGTGCCACCAGTAGCAAAGTTATAAAAACTGTTACCAGTTGAATTGGTAAACATGTTTACAGTTTGTGCCGCTGTTGCTGAATTACCAATTGACAAACTGGTTGCTAACGCATACTCAGATACTGTTGTTGCTGTATTTGCAAAGTTAACAGTAGTCGCGGCTCCTAATAATGCCACTGTTCCGTTTGGTGTAGCAAATGCACTAGTTAATGCTGTAGTACCGTCTATGCTTGTAAGTCCAGCTAAGGTAGTTGATGATCCACCTAACGAAACCGCAGTAGAACCGAATGTCACTGAGCTACTGGCTAACATGGTGTTTGATACTGTTCCTGTATCACCGGTGCCAACTAGTGTGCCTGTTGTGATTGGTAATGATAAAGTCGGAGTACCTGCCGTAGCAGTTGCCTGTACTGTTGCTGTACCGCTTGTGCTTCCGGGAAATGCTACTGAACTAATACCAGTTAAGGCTAAGTTAGCACTTGCACGGCCTAGCGTTATACTTGTAGTGCCTATATTAAAACTAGAGTTAGCCAACATTGTGTTCGATACAGTTGCACTATCACCTGACCCAATGAGTGTGCCAGTAGTTGTCGGTAATGTAAATGTAGTTGTTCCAGCTGTTGCCTGAGGTTGCAGTGTTGATGTACCACTAACACTTCCGGGCAACGCTATTGAACTAATACCAGTTAAAGCTAAATTTGCGCTAGCTCTGTTATTAGCAATTGAAGTAGTTCCGATATAGAACGTATTTCCTAAAATATCAACTGTGCCGCCGGTGCTAGGGAACGTAAATGATGTACTATCAGTTCCGCTAAAAGTCATTGTATTTTGAACGGCAAATGTTTTAGCGTTTGTAAGAGTAAATGTTCCTGTGCTAGAACTAATAGTTAATCCATTTATACTAGTAGCCGTGGCCGCACCTAGTGTGGGTGTAACTAGCGTAGGACTGTTGCTTAATACCATGCTACTGGTTCCGGTAGTACCGCTGATAGTTTGCGTGTTGAATACTATCGTTCCTGTGCTGTTTAGTGCTAGATTTTGTACGCTTAGTGTGCCAGTGCTAGCATTATATCCTAATGGGGTAGCTGTTGTTTCGTAGTAGAGCGTACTTGTAGGACTGGCTCCTCCGCTGGTAAAAACAGGGTAATAAGTACCGCTGTTAGTAGTTGTAATAGAAGTTAGTGCCCCTGAACCGTTTCCGGTGTTTGTAATAGTTATTTTACGATTTAAAGCATCAGCAGTAAGTGTAATACCAAAGCCGCCTACTATCGTAAGGGTGCCGTTAACATCTGGCGCTATTAATGTTCCGTCACTTTCGCCTACGTTTGTGCCACTAGTTGTGACATAACGGAAAGCATCTCCTGTAGCTACTGGCATAAAAAGTCCTCTTTATACGATATTTAGCGTAATTTGGGCTTAAGATAAATACTCTAAAGAGACTCAACCATGGCACAATTACTACACGTAGCAGAAGACGGAACCGTTATAATGGACAAACTAGCCCTGAAATATACTTCAGGGAGTGTAATCCATTCTGGTTCTCTTGAAATAACTAACTCAGTACAGATCGATAACAATCTAGTTGTTGCAGGTACTATCACTGCTGACACGTTTAATGTTAAAAATCTAGTCACAGATAACGGAAGTTTAGACTCAGTAGGACAGTGGATTTATAACTCAGAAGCTGAACTAAACGGTAAGGGCTTTAGCTGGAGTTGGGGAACAGGACAAACACAACTAGTCTATCGTTCGGGCAATAGGATCTGGGCTAGTGCTAGTCTCGACATTACAGCAGAATCTAGCTATCGAATTGATAACATTCCGGTACTTACTAGCACAAGCCTAGGCCCAACTATTACTAGCAGTAGTCTAACAGATATAGGTACTCTAAATTCACTTGCAGTATCGGGCAACAGCAGATTCGCAGACTTTGTCTATATTGACAGCGATAGCAACAGAATTGGTATTGGCACGGACGAGCCTAACAGTTCACTAAGCATACTAGACAATAACGTAGAACTTACTATCGGTAGCCCACAGATCAGCTTAGGGGCCATTGGTACACACAGCAGTCACGATCTTGCTATTGTTACGGACAATATTCCAAGAATTACAGTTAGAAATTCAGGTGAAGTACAAGTAGGCAATGCACAGGGCAACAATGCTGTACTACGTGTTTATGGTACTATCTACGCTGATCGTATCGAATCGGCTACAGGAGCAGGCGCACCTGCTAGTGTAGAATTTACTGCCACTGAAGATGTTAGCATCTATGGCACAGGTTTAGTATGGAATAGCGGCGCACTAGCTCATCAATTGACTATGATGGCTCATCCGCAAAGATTATGGACTACAGAAAATTTTGATCTAGCTGAAGACCGTTCATATTATATTAATGGCGTAGTAGCTCTAAGTGCAGGTGCTTTGGGACCAACTATTAATGTTAGTAGCCTAAACAAACTAGGTGTGCTAACTGATCTACAGGTAGGTGGTCCTAGTGTTATGCAATCAGTTACAGCCGCTCATGTGTCGGTCGGTGATACAGTTTATGGAACTAATGGTATTGCATTCGGCGGACAACCTGTAATCCTGGCCAACGCAAACCAGATTACTATTGGCAATAAAGATACACAATCAACTCCGGTCAAAGTATTTGGTCCTCTAAGCGTTAATGTCAACAATCCAGACCCGGGTGTGCAGTTTAGTGTCAACGGTGATGTTAATATCGGCGGTAAGAAGTTTACTAACGGCATAGGTGTGCCTAGCCAAGGTACATTTACACAAGGCGATATCTGTTGGAACTCTGGTCCACAAGCAGGTGGCTATGTAGGTTGGATCTGTACATCTAGCGGAACTCCTGGTGCATGGGCACCGTTTGGCTTAATCGCTAGCCAATAATATTGACCTTGCTGTATAAAAGCGTATAATTACTATATGCGGACTTAGGCATTCATCCCGCAATATAAACTCTGCATGTCATTGCTACTTTTAGGAGATAACAATGGCAAAGTATTATTCAACAAAGCATTATGGACACAACATTGGATTGAGTGCTGTATTCAGACAGCCCAATGCCGATCACAGCCACTGTCACTTACTGCATGGTTACAGTCTAGCGTTTACATTTACATTTGGATGTGACTCACTAGATGATAAAAACTGGGCGGTAGACTTTGGCGGACTCAAACCGCTCAAAGCATGGTTAGAAGATAAGTTCGATCACAAATTGGCTTTGGATTTGGCGGACCCACACTTGGCCAAATTTCAAGAGTTAGAAGAACTTGGTCTAGCCGAAATTAGAATATTTGATGGTGTAGGTGCAGAGAAATTTGCAGAACATGCTTTCAACTTTGCTGATGAGTTGATTCGTGCAAAGACTGGCAATCGTTGCTATTGTGTTAGGGTAGAATGTGCAGAACACGGTGCTAACTCGGCTATCTACGAAGGCTAACCATTTATGTTGACTTATAATGGGCATAGTGTTATAATACACTATGTCCATTTTTATTGATTATACATTATGAAACGTATCGGCTTTGCTTGTAAATGGATTGACCATCCAACTCAAACAGATGGAATTAAAGCTACTGATGATTGTAAGCAGTACAACACGGGTACAACTACCGTAGCTTGGTTAAATAGACAATCAAGAGATATAGCGGAGCAGAAGTTATGGGACCTAATGGTAGGCAATATCGAAGCAACACGGAGATTAGTTGAACGTGTCTCCACACTTGACCCTAGCCTTAGGATGGTTCGGATTAGTAGTGACATCCTGCCTGTTTATACTCACGCTGACTTTGCTGATTATTGGCTTCAACCTGCTGTGGTTTCATACTGTGAAAAAGAGTTTGCACGAGTGGGTGATCTTGCTCGCAATAGCGGCGTTCGGTTATCTATGCATCCTGGGCAGTTTACTGTCTTGGCAAGCGATAACCCAGGGATTGTTGAACGTTCAATCGCTGAAT
>Ga0214192_1001148_pt1 | contig 15053 bp, 16 predicted proteins | sample TroBogEpilimnion_44_FD_153030 | JGI IMG/M metagenome (GOLD analysis project Ga0214192, IMG submission 153030) | Freshwater microbial communities from Trout Bog Lake, WI - 29JUL2008 epilimnion | ecosystem: Environmental > Aquatic > Freshwater > Lake > Epilimnion/Euphotic zone | place: Trout Bog... | reverse complement strand
GGTTCTAATACTGCTACAATGCCTGCTGCGACTGGTACTGTGATGGTTAGCGGTAATATGCCAGCGTTTAGTGCTTATGCAAATAATAATCAAAGTATTCCAACCGCTACAGCCACTAAAGTTATATACAACGTAAAAGAATTTGATACTGCTAATTGTTACGACAATGTAACAAATAATAGGTTCACTCCAACTGTAGCAGGTTATTATTTTGTTCATGCTTTTTTTGAATATGCTTCAGCTTCTGCTAACGCCACTTCTGCAAACATATATAAAAATGGTGGTTTGTGGAGGCGAGGACAAACATATGTAGCAACTTCAGGAAATACAAAATTTGAAGTTACAGATTTAATGTATTTTAATGGTTCTACTGATTATATTGAAATTTATTGTTATCAAACTAGTGGTAGTTCTTTAAACATATTAAGTGGAAATGGACAATCATATAACGTATTTCAAGCGTGTTTAATGAGGGCCGCATAATGACGATGATATTGGATGGGTCAAATGGCCTCACAATGCCTACATGGACCACAGCAAATAGGCCAACAAATCCTATTATTGGTGCTCAAGGTTACAACACTACATATGGTGGCGTAGAAGTATATAACGGCTCTGCATGGGATTTGATTACTGGTGGACCAGCGTTTAGTGTTTATCTGAGTGGTTCTGGTCAAACATTTAGTAGTGGTACAAATACTAAAATTCAATTTAATGCGAAAGAATTTGATACTGCCAATTGTTATGATCCAACAACCAATTATCGGTTTACACCAACTGTTCCTGGTTATTATCAATTAACTAGCCATTTTAGATGTGATGCTGGTAACACAGAAGTTTTTTTGAATCTTTATAAAAACGGATCTCAATTTAAACATTTTTATGATATTTCTGTAACACAATATGGATTAGGTGGAACAGTATTAGTATATGCAAATGGAACAACTGATTATTTTGAAATGTATTATTATCAAGGTAGCGGTTCAAATAAAACTAGTGACTATTCCACATATGATACATACTTTCAAGGTACTTTTGTAAGAGGACAATAATATGAAAACATTATACGAAAAAATTACCACAATTTATTCTGATTTAACTTCAGACGATTTTGTTCCAGGTCGTGGCACAATCCATCTGCAAAATGATTCTGATGGTCATGGTGACTACATCAAATCTTGGACACATCCAACACACGCTCAGCCTACACAGGCTCAGTTAGATGCTGTGGAATAAGCAGTATAAATAAGAAATAACATTTAGAGAATAACATATGTCATATCTTGGCCAACAACCGACTTCAGGTACCTTTAGAACCGATTACTTCTCAGGTAATGGTTCTACTACTACATTTAACCTGAACTTTAATACCGGTAACGAAGCCTCTATTGTTATTTCAATTTTTGGTATTGTTCAACAAGCTAGAACATATACACTAAATAATGGACAGTTGATTTTTAGTCAAGCGCCACCACCAGGAACAAATAATATTGAGGTGCGTTATCTTGGTGAGCGTGTAACTGTGAATCCATATCTCTCGGCTGACCCATACGGTATTGTGAGATTGAATTCAAACGTATTAAATCAGAACACAATTATTGGTGCCGGTTACAATGCAAGTTCAGCTGGCCCATTACAGATTGCAAACAACACCGTAGTAACAATTACAACTGGAAGTTATTGGAAAATATTTTAAGGATTAAAAAATGGCAGGCACACTAGTTACCGATTATTTACAAACATCAGCAAACACTCTGACGATTCAGAATGCTACTGGTGGTCTTTTGTTTTTGGCCAATACAACTGGTCTTTATAACTCTGCTGGTCTCTTATCTTCTGTTAATCAAACCAACGGTGCTCTAGCGAACGTAACGATTACTGGTATTCAAGAAACAGATAACGTTTCTGCTACTGCTGCTACTGGTACAATTAACTTTGATGTGCTGACACAATCTGTTTTGTATTACACAACAAATGCTTCTGGTAACTTCACATTGAACTTCAGAGGTAATGCTGGTCAAACATTTGCTAATACAGCAATTGTAGGCACATCTATTTCAGTAACATTCTTGAATACAAACGGTGCTACACCTTATTATAATTCAGCAGTAACAATTGATGGTGCTTCAGTATCACCAAAATGGCAAGGTGGTTCTGCACCAGCTTCCGGTAATGCTTCTGCCGTTGATGCTTATAATTATGTTATTATCAAAACTTCCGCAACACCTACATATACAGTATTAGCAAGTCAAACTAAATTTGCTTAATTGATTAGGATTTAATTAATGCCACGTCTGTCTAAAATTGGAGCAGCTGCAGCCGCAGCATTTGGAATCACAGGTAATCCTTCTGTTCCCGTCAACTATCTGATTGTTGCTGGTGGTGGTGCTGGTGGCGGTGCAACAAATACCGCTGGTAACGGTGGTGGTGGTGCAGGAGGTTTATTAACCGGCACAACTTCTCTCACAACAACTCAATCTTATACTATTGTTGTTGGTGCTGGTGGCGCTTCAACATCTACATCAGGTTCTAACGGATCCAATTCATCAATCTCTGTCGTATCAACTATTGCAATTGGCGGTGGTGGAGGAGGCGGTCAAAACCAAGGAAATGGTGCAGCTGGCGGTTCTGGTGGTGGAGGTTACTATCAAGGTTCAGGAGGATCAGGAACTTCAGGACAAGGTAATGCAGGTGGTGCAGGATCTTATAATGGTAGTCCATATGCCGCAGGCGGTGGTGGCGGCGCAGGGAGTGCGGGCTCAACTGCATCTTCAGCTTCTGCAGCTGGTAATGGTGGTGCAGGACTAACCTCATCAATTTCTGGTTCATCTGTTTACTATGCTGGAGGTGGTGGCGGTGGTGTTCGTACCGGTGGTACTGCTGGCACGGGTGGTGCAGGTGGCGGTGGCGCAGGAACAAATACTTCAGATACAAACGGAAATCCAGGAACACCAAATCTTGGCGGTGGCGGTGGCGGTTCAGCACAAGCCTCCTCAACAGCTTATGGTGGTGCAGGTGGCTCAGGTGTAGTTATTATTTCTTACACAGGAGCTCAACAATTTGGCGGTGGTGTTGTAACCTCTGTTGGTGGCAACACAATTCATACATTCAATACATCAGGCACACTAGTGCCTTTAAGTTCACTCACAGCAAGTTATTTAATTGTTGCTGGTGGCGGTGGCGGTGGTGGTGCGGTTGCAAACGCATCTGGTGGTGGCGGAGCTGGTGGTTTAATTTCCGGTTCTGGCACAACTATTGATACAAATTCAAACTATGTTGTAACTGTTGGTTCTGGAGGATCTTCGGGAGCAGCTGGTGCAAATGGTGGCACAGGCGGCGCTTCTTCATTCTCAATAATTTCTAATATTGCTAACGGCGGTGGATATGGAGCTGGCGGTGGGGGTGGTGCAGGTCAATCTGTAACAAACGCATCCGGTGGCGGCGGTAGTGCACCAAATTCTGGTGGTGGCACTGGCGGTACAGGTACTGTCTATGGAAACAACGGAGGGGCAGGTAGTTCTGGTAGTGGTTCATCAGGTGCAGGCGGCGGCGGCGGTGGATCGGGAACTGCAGGATCATCAGCTAGTGGAGGCACAGCAGGTTCTGGCGGTGCAGGTACTTCATCAACTATTAGCGGAGTATCCGTAACTTATGCTGCAGGCGGCGCTGGCGCTGGGGGTTCTAGCGGAGCAGGTGCTTCTGGCGCATCAAATACAGGTAACGGCGGTGTTGGTGGTGCTCCCAGTTCTAACGCTGGTGGTGCAGGCGGTTCTGGCGTAGTAATCATCAGTTATCCCGGCTCTGTCCAGCAAATGGCTGGCGGTACAGTCACAATCTCTGGCGGTAATGTCATCCACACATTCACTTCAAGCGGATACTTAGCGCCACTCAAATTTGTCGGCAACTCACTGCGTTTCCGTTCAAGTGCCAACGGATTCTTAAACAGAACTCCAACAACTTCTGGAACTAGTGACCAAAAAATGACTCTTAGTGTATGGGTCAAGAGAAGTATATTTGGTGTAAGTCAAACAATTATTGGCAGTCAAAATAGTTCTCCGGGTGGTAATGAAGCTCAGTTATTATTTAATACAGACAATTTAAGATTCTATACAAACGGCGGAAGTACCAATCCTGCACTCATAACAAATGCCACTTATCGTGACCCAGCAGCTTGGTATCATATTGTTTTTGCTGCGGATACAACACAAGCAACTGCATCAAATCGTTTCTTGATGTATGTAAATGGCGTTCAAGTAACATCATTCTCAACAGCAACATATCCATCACAAAACGCAAGCATTGGCTGGAATGTTCCCTATCAATTTAAGATTGGGCAATTTTCAAATACCAATGAACAATTTGATGGTTATATGGCCGAGTTCAACTACATTGATGGTCAAGCATTAGGACCAAATGCGTTTGGCGCTGTGAATCAATATGGTCAATGGCAACCAATTACATATCGTGGTTCGTATGGTATAAACGGATTCTATTTGCCATTTAGTAATACAACAAGCACGACAACTTTGGGATATGATTTCTCAAACAATAGTAATAATTGGACAACAAACAATATTAGTTTGACTGCTGGTTCAACATATGATGCAATGACAGACGTACCAACATTGACCAGCGCAACAGCAGCGAACTATTGTGTTTTGAATCCTTTGTCCAATACTGCAGTTGCCCCAGCAGCCCTAACAAACGGAAACTTAACTGCCACATCAAATTCCAGTTCTTCATACGGAGCATCTGTTTTAGGAACTATGGCTGTGTCTTCTGGTAAATGGTATTGGGAATATATTGTTTCTTCATCAATTGTTGCTGGAAATAAAGTTGGTATTGTGGGAACACAATTTAATCCTAACTTCCAAAACGACTCGTATTTTACCTATTTTTCGTATGGCTATGGTTATCAATCAAATGGTCAAAAATCAAATAACAATTCAAGTTCATCTTATGGTGCGTCATATACAAATGGAGATGTAATTGGAGTTGCGTTTGATGCCGATGGAGGAACTTTGACTTTCTACAAAAATGGCGTAAGTCAAGGAACTGCGTTTACAGGAATATCAGGAACTTTTACTCCAGCAATTTATGGATATACTAGTTCTGTTATGAACGCCAACTTCGGTCAACAGCCATTTAGCTACACACCCCCATCTGGCTTCGTAGCACTCAACACTTACAATCTATAAAAAATGAGCACACCAACAATACCAAAAGGCAATCAATATTTTGACGCTACTCTGTATACAGGTACGGGTGCAGCTCAAACTATTTACAATGCGGCTCAGTTTCAGCCAGATATGATGTGGTTAAAAAATAGAAGTGCAGGTTCTACATCTCACATTTTAGTTGATTCTGTTAGAGGTGCGTCTATTGTTTTAACTCCTCAAACAACTACTGGTGACCAAAATTTACCTTCTTATGTTTCAAGTTTTAATGCTAATGGTGTTTCACTTGGAACCGGTTCAGGCGGTAATACTGCTGACATTAGCACATCAGGAAGTAACTATGTTGTATGGCAATGGAAAGCAGGCGGCGCAACAGTAACCAATAATAATGGTTTTGTACCATCTCAAGTTTCTGCAAACCCTACTAGTGGTTTTAGTATTGCCACTTATACGGGCAACGGCTCAAACAGTTCAGTAGGTCATGGTCTTGGTGTTGCTCCAAGTTTGATTATTGTAAAATGTAGAAGCACAACAAGTGATTGGTATGTTTATCACGCTTCACTTGGTACTGGTGCATATTTAAAATTAGATAGTAATGGATATACAACAAGTGATGCCAATTATTTTACAAGTTCAACTAGCACATTATTTTCAATGACTGGTTCTGCAACAGCCATAAACACAAATGCTGCAACTTATGTAGCATACTGCTGGGCACCCGTAGCTGGTTATTCTCAATTTGGTTCATACACAGGTAACGGGTCTACTGATGGAACATTTGTTTATACAGGTTTTAGACCTAGATGGTTGTTAATTAAACGCACCGATTCTGGAACAAATGATTGGGCTTTATTTGATAGTGCAAGAGAAGATATTAATATCAATAATGCCAAAGGTCTCAAACCAAACACAAACGGAGCTGAATATACAGGAAACAACTATCACGACCTATTAAGTAACGGATTTAAATTCCGAAACGGTGATACTGATACAAACGCAAGTGGTGCTACTTATGTTTATGCCGCATTTGCTGAGGCACCATTTAAATTCGCTAATGCCCGCTGATATAAATACAATATAATATTTGAGAAACACAAGGAAAAAACATGAGTCATTTTGCTAAAGTTGAAAACGGAAAAGTAACCCAAGTAATCGTAGCTGAACAAGAGTTTATCTCAACAGGTGCTCTTGGTGATCCAGCAGGTTGGGTGCAGACTTCGTATAATACACGTGGTGGTGTTCACTATGGTAACGATGGTCGACCAGATGATGGCGTAGCGCTTCGTGGTAACTATGCAGGTATTGGATACACATACGATTCTGAACATGATGTATTCTATGCACCACAACCATTCCCATCTTGGACACTCAATGAGACCTCATGGATTTGGGAAGCACCAACACCATATCCAACTGATGGTAAAGTCTATCATTGGGACGAAGCAACAACATCTTGGATTGCAGCAGAATAATTATAGTAATTAAGGAAAAATAATGGCAGGTACATTAACCGTTGGTCAACTAATACCTGATGTAGGCACGAACCTATATCTCAATGCTCAGCAGTATGGTGGCAACGTTGTTATTGGTAATGCAACAACACAGTTATTTACTTTTGGTACTGGTAGCACATTAACAGCTAACGTGTTTACTGCAAATACTGTTACATCAAATACAGTCACAGCAACCTCCGTTACAGCTAACGTTAGCTCTGCAACAGTTACAACTACTGCATTAAATATTAGTGGTGTTGGAATCGGTGCTGGTAACGCTTCTATTATGAAGAATCGCATTATTAATGGTGCGATGGTTATTGACCAGCGTAATGCTGGTGCCAGTGTTACGGCTACAACTGGACAGCTTTATAGTTTAGACAGATGGAAAATGTTTGCTTCTGTTAATTCTAAATATACGGTTCAGCAAAATGCTGGTTCAATTACTCCACCAGCAGGATATACAAATTATTTAGGTGTAACTTCATCTTCTGCATATTCTGTTGGTGCTGGCGATTACTTTTTTCTTGCACAAATAATTGAAGGTTATAACATTGCAGACCTTAATTTTGGAACTGCAAATGCAGAAACAGTAACTTTATCATTTCAAGTTTATTCTTCATTAACTGGCACTTTTGGCGGTGCATTGTCAAGTAATGGATATGGAAGAAGTTATGCTTTTACATACACAGTTTCAACACCAAACACTTGGACACCAGTTACAGTAACTATTGCTGGTGATACAACAGGAACTTGGCTAACAAATAATGGAATTGGTTTACAAGTATTTTTTGGTTTAGGCATTGGTTCTAACTATACTGGTGCGGCTGGTTCATGGCAATCTACGGCATATTTTGGTGCTAATAGTGCAGTTTCCGTAGTAGGAACAAACGGAGCAACCTTCTACATTACTGGTGTTCAACTAGAAGTAGGAAGTAGTGCTACTGGATTTGAGTATCGTCAGTATGGTCAAGAGTTACAGTTATGCCAAAGATATTATCAATTAGGTGCTGGGTTTACTGCTGGGTGGGCAGCTGGTTCTACAACAATGGGTGGAATAGCTAGTTTAGGAACAACTATGCGAGCCGCACCTACAGCAACTTTAACTAATACTGGTGCGCCCCCGGGTGCAAACTATAGTGGCTCACCTTCTGCTGGAACAACGACCACAACTTATATTCCAGTTACTTGGGGAACTAACGGATTATCACAAAATGCTTATGGAATATTTACTTACACAGCAAGTGCGGAGTTGTAAAAATGTATAAATTAAATAACATGAAAGATATTGATGGAAAGCCTGTTTTGGTAAATATTATTCGTTTATCAGATAACGCATTTATTCCACCTGACGAAGCCAACACCGATTACCAAGCCTACCTAAAATGGGTAGCTGAGGGCAATACTCCAACTCCAGCAGACGAATAAATACCAGTATAACATAGAGAACTCAGATGCCATTATCACAGATTAATACAAATAGTCTTGGTGCATTAGCAATCACTACATCACAGATTGCTAATAATGCTGTCACAGCAGCACAGGTGGCCAACAATACTATTGGTACTCCACAATTAAATAATTTGACTTCTGCTAATGTGAGTCAGATTAACACGTCAACAGGAACTCCTAGTTTTACTACTGGTTCCAACACAATTAACTTTGGTACTCAGAGTATTGGTGCTTCTTCTGCATCTACTATGAAGAACAGGATTATTAATGGTGCAATGGTTATTGACCAAAGAAATGCTGGTGCTAGTTTGGCAATTACTTCAACTAATCAATATTCTGTTGATAGGTTTCAAGGAAATGTAACTGGTGGGGCTGGTAGATATTCTTTGCAACAATCTTCGACTGCACCAGCTGGATTTAATTACAGTTTATTAACTACTGTAACAACCTCAACATCTTCTTTTGGTGCAACAGATGGTTATTTGAATACGCAAGGTATTGAAGGATATAACATTGCAGATTTAAATTGGGGAACAGCCAATGCAAAAACAGTTACTTTGTCATTTTGGGTTTATTCAAGCGTAACTGGAACTTTCCCAATTTGTGTTTGTAACAATGCTACAAACTATAACTATGGTGCAACATACACAATTTCTGCTATAAACACTTGGCAACAAGTTTCAATAACAATAGCGGGTCCAACGACAGGAACTTGGCTATCAACTAATGGTGCTGGAATTTATTTGGTATTTGGTTTAGGTGGAGGATCTAGTAGAACCTTAAGCACAGGATGGCAATCAACTGCTGGTTATACTCCAAGCATGGTTACAGGTGCATCTAATTTTATTTCTAATTCTGGTGCAACTCTTTATCTTACCGGTGTCCAATTAGAAGTCGGTTCAGCCGCTACAAGTTTTGATTTCAGACATTATACTCAGGAACTTCAGTTGTGTCAGCGGTATTATTATCAATTAAATGGCGGTTCAAACTATCCACTTGGCTCAATAAATGCTTACTCAAGTGCTGCAACTATGCTGACCATAACATTTCCAGTAACTATGAGAACACCCCCAACAGGAATTACATTTACGGGAAATATCATTATATATACCAATACTACATCTTATAGTCCATCAAGTCTTGCATACGATGTTGCTGGAAACTATTCATGCCGTATGAATCCTCAAGGAAGCGGATTTCCTACAACTGGTGCTTTTGATTGTAGATTTACATCAGGCGGTGGAACACTTGGATTTACTGGAGCGGAACTATGACACCTATTTGGAAATTAATTAAAAACCCTATTACTGGCGAAGAAAATGTTGTTTGGCGGCAATGGAATGATGGCAAACAAGAATCTTGCTTGATTACAGATGAAGCCTACCTAAAATGGGTAGCTGAGGGTAACACACCACTTCCTGCTGACGAATAATTCCAGTAGGATACCAGAACCTCTCTGAACTAAATACCAGAGAGGTTTTTTCATTTACAGGACACAATTATGAGCGGTTATCAGGATCTTTTTCTAAGCCAAGGTGATACATTCACCACGCAACTCACACTCGATGACGCTTACGGAAATCCATACAATTTAACAGGTTTTAGAATTGGTGCTCAAGCGAGAACCAGTTATTATACGGCCAATGCGGCTTTGATTTTTACTGCCAGTATTTCTGATGCAAATAATGGTATTATTCAATTATCAGCCAACTCTGCGACTACTGCCAATGTTCCATCAAAAACATTGGTTTATGATGTTTTGATTAAGGATACTTCCAATAATGTGACCAAAGTATTGGAGGGTCGTGTATTCGTTGACCCAACAGTTACTCCAATAACATCATTCTAAGGATAGACCCATGCCTGTGGTCGTAACTCCACCAGCAACAATCAAGGTCCGTGTAGGTTCTGTCACACAACCTGTGATTCAATCAACATCTACTTTTAGTGGTGCGTTGACTGCATCACAACAACAAGCTATTCAAAACGCCAGTAATACAGCCAATTCTTCTTATGTTTTAGCTAACTCTGTTTATGGTGTTGCAAATACTGCATCAACAGAAGCTAACTCAGCATACTCTTTGGCCAATACCGCATTGCAAACTACCGGTGGTACTGTTACAGGAAACTTAGCAGTTGTTGGTGCTATCACCGGTAAAATAGATGCAGGAAGATTTTAGTGGCTAATTCAACCATACAAATACTCCGTTCGTATTCAAATACTACTCCGTCATTTTTAAATGATGGAGAAATGGCCTATTCGTTTGTTTCTAATACTCTGTTTATTGGAGACCAATACGGTGATATTATTCAGATTGGTGGACAGTCATTTGCCAATAATATCAATGCGGCTTACAATTTAGCAAACTCAGCTTACAATTTAGCCAATACTGGTGGCAACTCATTACAAAATACTGCATCAATTGTTACTGCTGGTAATCTAACTGTTTCAGGCAATCTGAATGTTCTCGGTACCACGACTACAATCAATACAGAGATTATTAATCAGCAAGAGATTGTTGCTGGTAAATTAACTGCTAATGCTAATATTGCTTCTGTCAATACTAGCACAGGTTCTATTGTCGTTGTTGGTGGTGTTGGTGTTTCAGGTAATGTATATGCTAATGGCATCTACGATAACGGTGTTGAACTTTTATCATTTACTCAAGCAGCTTACAATGCAGCAAATACTGCCGCAACTAGTGCTGTTGGTAACACAATTATTTTGGGTTCAAATACTGCTGGACTTCTAGTTAGTAATGCGGTAACATTAACACCTACAACAACTGTAACCAATGGTATTGCTCAGTTAAATCAGATTTTAGGTAAATTAGTTCCTGCTTCTCCTGCCACATTCCCCGGTGCGTATGGCACATTAACAATTAATAGTTTGGTTGGTCCTTATAGAATGACCAATTTTACTCAACAAGATAATACAGGTCTTTCTACTTCACCTGTTGTTGCTGGCGGTACTTCTGTTTCTCCATTAAGAACATCTACTTACACAACATCAACCATCTATTTGATTAATACTCAGGCAGGTGATGTGATGGCAGTATACAAAAATAATACATCATCTGGTTCACGCACAATGACTGCTGGTGCAACCAATGCCGGTTCTTATGGTGACTTACGAATTATCACTAATGTGGACTATGCTTCGACTGGTGCAATTAGTTACACAGGTTTTTGGTATTCAGCAAACGTCAATGCGACAGGCACAGTAGCAAACGGATGGAACACAGTATACATTACAGATACATCAGGAACAAAAACTGCTAACGCAACATGGTATTATGATAACTCAGCACCTGGTTCTCCTACATTTACTAATGCAACGATGGTGCCACTATCACCTTCATTGACTTACTCAAGTACCGTTCCACATTACAATAGTTCAACAACATTTAAGTTAGGTGTGAATGTAAGTAAGTTAAGTGGCGATATGTATCCAGCATCTGACACATTCTTTACTGGTACGGCTGGCGGTGCTTTCTCTACACCATCAAGTAACACATATACTGGTGTTGGTATTGCCACACCAGTTGCAAGAAATTTATATGTCGCTTCAGGTTCTGCCGTGGTCAATACTACTTGTTCTGTTATTTCTGGATTTGGTTCTTCTTCAACCGGTCCTTCTGTGACTGTTGATAATAGTTACTCTACTGCATCACAGGCATTTACAACAGCGTTGGCCAATACTGTATTGTATAAGACAGGCACAGGAAGTGCCATGGAAGAAACTGGATTTATTGCATCTGGTTTTGGTACTGCCGTTGGTACAGGAAATGCGGTTCGTATTGTCAACTACGATACAGGTTCATCAGCAATTGATACACCAGTATTCACAGCTGGCCAAACCGCATTTAACTCACAGACTGGAACATTCTACGCCTCTGACGCTACTGTTGTTGCCGGTGTATTAAAGAATGACACAACAAATTATAGTGTAAACTATTTACCTCCTGGTCCCAATTTATCTACACAAAATGCAGCACAGTATATCACACTCAGAATGACAAGAAGTTCTGTAAGTAAATTCAGTATCAACTACACAACATCAACAGGTATCGGTGGCATCTGGTGTGCAATGCCAGCACAGACATCATATAGTGCAGCCAATAACTGGTATAGTATGACAGTAGATAACTCTTTGGCTGGCGGTTGTGCATTAGGTGGTAACTTAGTTCCATCTGCAACTGGTGCCAAAACTTATAACTGCCAATTTGCTGGCTTAAATAGTTCTAATGCAACCAATAACGAAATATTAGTAAGAATTCGTTTGAATGCCGGACAATCAATTACTGCATTATCATTTGCAGCTTCTACGGTATAAGAGATATAAATGGCTATTTCAGCAACACAATATATTGACTTATTATATAAGAAACTCTTAGGAGTTGATAAGACAGACTTGCCCACAAATAAGAGTGCGGCAGGCGAAAGTATTGCCAGCCCGTTAATGTTACGGGGTGACCTTGTATGGAAACAATCTGACCAAATTCCTGCTACGGCATCTGCGGTCACAAATATTGTGCAAGCATATACAGCTACTAATACTGTGACCACAACTGCAGATAATACAACAACCGCTATTGGTGGTGTCTATCCCACATGGAAAACTGGTTTAACTAACTGGATTCCACCAGAATTTGATACTGTAAACTTATCAAATACTTACAGAGTTCAAGTTTATTATGGTGCATCAGGTCTCAGTAACCCACAAACAAGTGGCACACAGATATATGCTGACGGTTCTGGCGGTACAGGTGAGTGGTATTTTGATTATAAAGCAGGTACTTTAAACTTTATTGGCGGTACTATTCCAACCGGAATGACTTCCAGTTCTGTAATTTATATCTCAGGTTACAGATATATTGGTCAAGTAGGAACAAACTACTTAATTGCAAATACAGGACCACAAGTATTATCAGGTAATGTAGCCATAGCAAATACGACAGTATCAGTATCAAACACCACAGGAGCTTTGGTTGTTTCTGGTGGAATAGGAGTTACAGGTAATGTGTACCTTGATTCCATTTATATTACAAGTAATAACATTACAGCTAATTCCGTAACGGTTGACGGTGGCGGGTTTTAATAAATAGAAGAAGAATTATAATAATAACAAGAGGATTCTGAAATGGCAATCTCAAATACCAGTATTTTAATCAAACGCTCGTCATCGACAGCCACACCATCTAGTTTACAGAACGGTGAATTAGCGTATTCATATGCTTCAAATACAATCTTTATTGGTGGTCCAGGCAATTCAGTCCTCAAGATTGGCGGTCAGGCATATACTTCGGTCATTGATGCCGCAACATCGTCAAATACAGCATCTACTCTAGTTAAGCGTGATGCTTCTGGTGGATTCTCAGGTCAGTTATACGGTAATGCCAATACCGCATCTTCTTTACAGAATGCTCAGAACTTCTCTATTACTGGTGGTGATATTTCTGCTTCTGGTGTTGCTTTCTACGGCAATAACGCAGTAGCACTTAATGCCTCTCTAAACAGTATTCCTGGTCTTTCTGCTGGAACATACGGTTCCACCACAGCAGTTCCAGTTGTAACAGTTGCCGCAAACGGTCGTGTTACTGCTATTTCAACATCGTCAATTTCTACATCATTCAATATTACTGATGGCACAACAAGTAATACAATTAATGGTGGCGCTTCATTATACTTTAAACCAGGTGGTGGCGTTACAACAACGGTTTCTGCTAACACAGTAACATTTGGCACAGATAACACAGTTCTTCGTTCTAATACAACCGGTGTTGGTGTTCAAACTATTTCTACGGATTTGACTGTTGCTGGTAACTTAATTGTAACTGGTACACAAACTTTTGTAAATACTTCAACTGTTGTTACAAATGATTCATTAATTAAACTTGCTGCCAATAATACTGTTGCTGACGTAGTTGATATTGGTTTCTACGGAGCATCTAATACAGGTTCTTCTGTTGCTTATCACGGTTTGATTCGTGAAGGTTCTGGTGGTTCTTCTGCTGGTAACTTCTATCTGTTTAAGAATTTATCAACGGATCCAACAGGCAATACAGTAAACTATGCAGGTCTAACTGCTGCTAACTTAATTGCTGGTAACATTACTGCAACATCACTATATTCTTCTAATGGCGCAGTTTCAACCGGTGTATATACAGGCTCATACTCAGACGGTATTATTGTTGATTATGATGGCGTAAATAGTAATGCTCGTTTAAGTGCTGGTTCTGGTGACGGATTCACATTCTACAACAATGCTAACGTATCAAGAGTTGCCTTGATGAACATTTCTTCATCGGGTGTAATTGGTACGGCTTCTTGGGGTGGTGCAACAATTGGTACAGGTTATGGCGGTACCGGTTTAACATCGTTTACATCTGGCGGTGCTTTATACGCATCATCAAGTTCTACTCTAACAACAGGTACATTACCAGTTGCTTCAGGCGGTACAGGCACAACATCATTTACTAATGGCGCAATTCTCATTGGTTCAGGTACCGGTGCAATTACAACACTTTCTAATTCATCATTTACTGTAACTGGTACTGCTGCTTCAAATAATACTATTACATCATTTACTGTTGATGCTTATGGTCGTGCAACTGCTGCTACATATTCAGCAATTTCTGGTTTAACAGTTGGTCAAGGCGGTACAGGTCAAAGTTCATTTACTACAAATGGTATTGTATTTGGTAACGGAACAGGTGGTTTAGGTGTTACTGCTCTAGCAGGTTCTTCCGACCAAACTTGGAGTAATCAGATTCTTACAGTAACAAATGCTGGCGTACCAGTTTGGTCATCTGCTCTTGATGGAGGCACATTCTAGTAGTGACTATATAATTCTTTTATAATAGGAGTTTGAGATGGAAAATAATGAATACGTGAATCATTACATTGAAATAATGACAGGTACTTTGAC